>JACDJB010000261.1_pt1 | contig 64087 bp, 52 predicted proteins | sample 7454121 | NCBI WGS metagenome assembly JACDJB01 (sample SAMN14253290, study PRJNA609438) | sludge metagenome | isolation source: sludge after 25d culture with pyrite | collected 2018-12-20 | reverse complement strand
GGTTATAATGAACAAAGTAAATATAAAAGATAGTCAAAATTTTATTACTTCAAAATATCACATAGAAAAAATAATGAATTGCATTAGTTTAGATGAAAAAGATAACATTTTTGAAATAGGTGCAGGCAAAGGTCATTTTACTGTTGAATTGATAAAAAGATGTAATTTTGTAACGGCGCTAGAAATTGATTCTAAATTATGTGAGGTAACTCGTAATAAGCTCTTAAATTACCCTAACTATCAAATAGTAAATGACGATATACTGAAATTTACATTTCCTAGCCACAATCCATATAAAATATTTGGCAGTATACCTTACAACATAAGCACAAATATAATTCGAAAAATTGTTTTTGAAAGTGCGGCCACAGTAAGTTATTTAATAGTGGAATATGGTTTTGCTAAAAGGTTATTAAATACAAACAAATCACTAGCATTGCTGTTAATGGCAGAGGTAGATATTTCTATATTAGCAAAAATTCCTAGGCATTATTTCCATCCAAAACCTAAAGTGGATAGCACATTAATTGTATTAAAAAGAAAGCCAGCAAAAATGGCATTTAAAGAGAGAGAAAAATATAAAACTTTTGTAATGAAATGGGTTAACAAAGAGTATGGAAAACTGTTTACAAAAAATCAATTTAATAAAGCTTTAAAACATGCGAGAATATATGATTTAAACAATATTAGTTTCGATCAATTTTTATCGTTATTTAATAGTTATAAAATATTTAACGGCTAAAAACAATAAATCACTTGTAACTGTAAATGTTTAATTATAGGTAGGATAGCATAGGTTAAGTGCTATTCTGCCTTTTTAAAGTAAGGTATACGTTCTAGAGAGAGACTGGATATGTTCCTGTCTACCGATAGCCCCAAAAACGCAGTAGATATGTTTCCACAAACAATGGTCAAGCTTGGATATGTTCCCCCAAATGACCCTTGATATAAACAGGGCTTGGGACAATGAATTTGATAGCTATCCTATCCTCTTAACACACGTTGAGACGGTAGTATTGATGTCAAGGGTTGAGAAGTGAGTGTAGGAAAAGTCCAGTAATACTGGGCTTTTCGAGGTTTAGGAGTAAAAACCCAGTATGTTATAATCGCAAAAATATCGGTTCGTGGGAACAAGTCCAAAGGCTTGATTTTGAACGTGACAGAGCGATTTAGATGTCGGTGTCTGACGAGTGGTCGATTTAGATAACATGTGTTTGCGAGTGGTCGATTTGGATGTTTTTTGATTTTGCCAAGGTTGTGTGAGCAGGTTGGATAGCACAAAATAATCTTATATCGTAAAGGTGGAAGGAGTTGTTCGAGAATGGACCGTGGAATAGAAATTAATGTAGCGATATTTCCAATGATTATGACATTAGCATTGGGAAAACCTATTCAAAAAGGTGAGAATAATGAGGGCACAGAGATTGCGCCTTCAGGAACTTTTGAACCTGATATAAAAATAGATTTACCAAGAGGTGCATATCTGCTTTACATGCAAAATGTTGCAATGAAAAATGAACTGGAACGCCGCTTATTGCAACAATATGCTTATGGTTTAGCTTTCACGAATGAAGATTACTCAGAATTGTTAAACCTTATTATGACACCTGTCAATCGTAAATGGAACCAGACTCTTCAACAGGATATGCTAACGCCGTTTGGTGTTCAAATATGTAGGGGCGAAAATGGTAGTCAAAGTTTTGAACTAATAGAAGATGCGATACCTGTAATCAAAGCAGAAACATGGGAGTGTATCATTCTTGACCTCCTAAGAAAGTCTACATACGATATAATTAGTTGTTTCGATTTTAACGCCACGTTCATCAGAAAACGTAATGATTATGCTGACAAAGAAGTATTGAAGTTTCATCTAGGAGCATGGAAATTCAGTGCGGATGATGCCGAGCAGAGTTTGAGTAATGCGCTCCGAGCAGCATTTATGTTTACTTTGGTCGGATATTATTTTGGTGACTTAAAGGATCAGTACGAAAACTTCTTAGATTACTTTGAAGCAGAATTTTATAAGAGGGTATCTTTGGTTTATGGAATGTGGGCTTCAAGAGGCTCTGAGGATGCGATTGAGTATATTCCTTTATATGAGAGTTTCTATAATCTTGATGGAATTAATAAAGATAAACTTGTTAATATCTTGAAAGCAATCTTGGACAATGATGATATTGCTTTGGATGAAAGGCAAACTTTAAAGAATCGTCTGATCGATGGTGCTGGTACTTTTCATACGAATATTGATCCAGTCGGTTTGACATTAGAGCAAAACCTAATTAAACCGGCAGTGAATTTCGTTCTGTTGCGCGAAAAGGCCAAAGAAACTTTAGCTTCTGCACAAATATTATTTGAAGAGGGAAAATATACAGACTGTGCCAATAGGTGTTATTATGCAATGATGTTTGCGCTAAAGGCGCTATTAGAAAATCAAGGTGAATTGGCAGCTTGGAAAGCAAATGAGCTAAAAGAAGCAGAAACGCATAATTCTCTTGATAATGGATTCGACGATTTGGTAACACAAGGTTTGCTGGATTCTACTGACAAGGCTGCATTTGAATATGTAAAAGAGCAGAGATGGAAATGCGATTATTCGTTATACAGGTTTGAAAAATTAGATGCAGAAAATTGTTTAAGAAAGACGCAAGCATTCTACGCAAAAGTAGAGACAATTACAGCATAAAAGTAAGGCTCCCTGCGATCATCAAACCGTAGGGAGCCTTGCTCATTTTATTTTCATTCTTTCAAATCCACCGTCACGCCGGACTTAAATTCCACCGTGAATTTGTCCTCGTAGACGGTGACTTTTTCAATCAGCCTTCGGACAAGCGGCTCGTCGTATTCCGTAATGGCGGTGGGCTGTTTCCGCAGGAAGTCGCCCATATCGGTGATGCGTTTTTTCAATTCATCCCGGCCGACGTTATCGAGCTGTACTTTCTGCTTTTCCTCGCGCAGGCGGTAAATCTCGTCAGCGACATCCTCGTAGTCGGCTTTGGAACTGGCCAACTTCAAAAGCTCGGTTTGAAGTTCCTCGAGCCGCTTGTCGATAGTGGCCAGTGCGACAGGGGACGGTTCTCCTGTCGCATTATTTTTCTATATCACAAACTGCTTTTTCTTTTACTCCGATCGCGCGTAGTATGATTTCCATAGGGCAAAAACCAGTTAAGGATGAGAACATTAGCATAAAACCGACAAATCCAGTGAAAAACAACCAGTATGGATGATGGATTTGACTTAGGATGACGCTTCCAAGAACAAAAAAACCAGCAATAAGACGAATTAATGAGTTCTTACCCTTTACAATAAACATGACAACCCCTCCTTTGTTTTCAAGAGCGAATCATTTCTTCTATCATTATATCGAGTATCTATCAATAATCAAAGTGACAAGGGCAAGGTGACAAAGGGGAATTAAACAAAATATTTAAAAGATACATGCCAAATAAGAACGTTTAAGGTAGAATTTAAATTATTAAATGAGAAATTGACAGGAGCGGAATATGAGAAACAATATAAGTGTAACAAAAGGTAAAATTACCCCAGTTCGTCTTCATCTAGAATTAAGAAGTGATTATCTGTCGGATTATCACAAAAGAATGTTGCGAAGATATGGAGAGTCTTCGACGGGGGAGTCCATAACGAGAGATATTCTTATACCTTCCGACATGCCACTGCACAATCTTCATTATGCAATGCAAAAACTATTTGGATGGCAGAATTCACATCTACGCAGTTTTTATTTACCTTCATTTTCAACTAGGATAAGAATAAACAGTCCTTGATTAACTTCGATTTTTAAAGGAGTTTCAGCATAGTTTATAGAATATCTGGTAAACTAGAACTTTTTTTTAGAAAGGGGTCACGTAAATGATAGAATTTCTATCTACACTTTGGTCGACACTAAAAATTGCATATCCACTATTTATCATTATGTTAATACCTTTGATTTTCAGGTATACATTGATTTATATACAATACAAGAACTCGACTTATAAAGATGCAAGTGGAAATAGCTATTGGAAAACCGCTTTTAATATCGGTAATTACGGAGAGTTTCTAACCTATCGAATGCTTGAGAAGGTACCTGGAAATAAGAAACTACTAACGAACATCTATCTACCAAAGAAGGATGGAACTACTACTGAAGTTGATCTAGTAATGGTCAATGAAGCGGGTTTGTTTGTGTTTGAATCCAAAAATTATAGTGGATGGATATTTGGTGATGAAAAAAGTAAGATGTGGACACAGACTTTGAGAAATGGTAAGAAAAATAGATTTTACAATCCTATCTGGCAAAACAATGCACATGTTTCAGCAATGAAAGATGTCCTTACAGATGTTGATCCTAATCTCTTTCACTCTTACATCATTTTCAGTGAGCGATGTGAGTTGAAGAAAGTAAACGTAGCATCTCCTACTATTAAATTGATTAAACGTAATCAGCTGCTATCGACCTTGAAAAAACATATGGGTTCTATAGAAAATAAAATCTCAACTGAGGAAATAGAAGCTATATATAAAAGTCTGAGTGGTTATTCTCTTGCGGATGAAACGTTAAAACAACAGCATATAGCGAATTTGAAAATCTAAAGGAAAAAAATTCGATCCGAGCTTCGACAAAAGTACAGTTGTATTGGCCATTCAACAAAATAGAGAATGGCTTTTAATTATGCACTGTGAATATATTGTTGTATGAGTACATTAAACATTATGATACTTTTTGAAAGCTTTTAGTATATTTTAGTTGAGAGCTTGTAAGACATACCATTTCCCAGCTCCATCGTTTATACTAATAAGGTCATATTACTTCTTAGGAGCTGTTTAACGACATGATCAAGAAAGAACTCGCACATATTCGCAAGCAATTTAAGCTGGACCATGATTTGCTAAAGGTTTTCGATATTCTGAACGTGTATATTATGAAAAATAGCAATGAAATCTATCATTACGAGTGTCAGCCGTTCGCCCTGTTAGACAGAGAGAAGCAGGAGCTGTATATGGGCAATTTCAAAAAACTGCTGACCGGTGAATTGGATCAAAAGCAGTTCGAATTAACATTTCAGGAGGGAGGGGTCGAGCCTACGCGGGTGCTGCTCCATCAAGCTCTGGGGACTTCTCAAACTGAAGACTGGATGAACCTGATGCTTAAGTTGGTAGAAAAGATGTTGACGGATACGAAGTATGAACAGGATCAAGTGGTCACATTCGTTCGCGGAGAGTACTTCCGTCCGACCAAGAGCAGGAACATAGAAGCAGAGGAGAGCGAACGGGACGAGGTGTTTGCGCATCCATTCATTCTGTGTAGCATCAATAGTACAGAACAGCAGCGGAAGACGCTCCTCTTCGACTATGTCGAAAGGGAATTTAAGTACAATTTCATCGTCGATCCCATCATCAAATTAAGTGCGCCAGAACAAGGTTTTTTCTACCCGAGCGTAACGGACAATGCGTCCGATGTGAACCGCATTCTTTATTGTGCGGGTAAAGCCAATGAACCGAACCTTCATTTCATCGAAGACATCTTGAATGCTGAGAAGACGGTGACTGCACAAGAAGAGAGGTTCCTATTCGAGGAAATCGTGAAAGAAGTGGCGGGAGATGAGTTCGATGCGGCTACGTTGGCCCGTGTGTACGAGGAGATCCATCAGGTCATTGAAACCAATGAGGAGGAAGAACCACCGAAGTTGGATTATAAAGATGTGGAACGTGTGCTAACAGCAAGCGGTGTGGAGCATGTGACCACGGAAAAGGTGGAGCAAGCATTCGAAACGGTCGTCGATGACAAGAACTATGAGCTCAAAGCGGGTAGCGTGATGCCGAAATTCACTTCGAAATCGATCAAGATCGATACGAAAATAGCGACGATCTCGGTGAGTCCCCAAGATTTAAAGTATGTGAAGCAGGTGAATTATAAAGGGAAACGCTGCATTCTGATCGAGGTTGACGAAGATGTCGTGATCGAAGGGTTTACGCTTAGCACGGAGACGTTGTAGATCGTAATGTCTGGACAGCCTCCTTATCCTCTTGGCACATTCTACCCTTTATTGTATAGAAAACGTTTTATCTAGGTAACGACCTGTTTTACATAGTAATCTATGCATTTGAATGAAACCAAAATGTATATTACTATTAAACTAGCATCATTCGTTGTGAAATTAGGAGGTTGCTTTGGAATATATAAATGATCTTTTTGAACAAGTAGTAAATCCAGATATTGCAGGATACCTAACCTATTCTGTCATTATTCTGTTGATTGTCCTATTGTGCGTTATAGCTAATTTTATAACGAAGAAGATCGTACTGAGATTCATCACTCATCTCGTTCGAAAAAACAAATACAAGTGGGATGATATCCTGCTGGAACGGAAGGTGTTTCATAGGCTCTCTCATATCGTTCCAGCTATCATCATCTATTATTCCGCACCGATCTTTTCTAACTTTCAAGAATTTATTGAAAAAACTGCATTCATTTACATTTTTATCATTGCATTATCGACCTTGAACACTATACTAAATGCCGTGAATGAGATTTATCTCACATTCGAGATTTCGAAGGTCAGGCCGATTAAGAGCTTCATTCAAGTTGCTAAAATTGTACTATTCTTTATCGGGAGCATCACGCTTGTTGCGATACTGATCGGACAAAACCCCCTCATCCTGCTTAGTGGTCTGGGTGCTCTATCCGCTGTTCTTATGCTGATCTTCAAGGATTCGATACTGGGGCTCGTAGCTGGCATCCAACTGTCTGCAAATGACATGGTGCGTGTTGGAGATTGGATTGAGATGCCCAAATACAACGCTGACGGTGACGTTATCGAAATTACTTTAAATACGGTCAAAGTGCAAAATTGGGATAAAACCGTAACTATGGTTCCAAGCTATGCATTCATCTCCGACTCATTCAAAAACTGGAGAGGTATGCAAGAAACTGGTGGTCGGCGGATCAAACGTTCCATATATATTGATATTTCTAGCATTCATTTCTGTACAGACGAGATGATCAAACGATTCAAAAAAATCCACTTTCTCACTGAATACATAAATGAGAAGGAAAAGGAAATTGAAACCTATAACCAAGAAAATCAAATCGATCCATCAAGCATTGTCAATGGAAGAAGACTAACGAATATCGGAACATACAGGATTTACATTGAAAACTACATCAAGCATCACCCGCACATACATAAAGGCTTGACAGCGATGGTTAGACAACTGGCTCCACAAGAATTTGGCTTACCTTTGGAAATCTACGCCTTTACCAGCGATATCCGATGGGCGTCTTACGAAGCAATACAAGCTGATATCTTCGACCATTGCTTGGCTGTAGCACGTGAGTTTGGCTTACGTGTCTTCCAAAACCCAACAGGTCACGATATGCGCAGTATTACGAACCCATGATAGAAGGGCTCCTACCAAATTCATAGGTAGAAGCCCTTTCGGATGAATAACGCTAATTTAAAGCTGGCTTTTTTATACTGGGATCGCATGAACAGAGCTCACGTAAATGAGCTTTTTTACATTGTACTGCTTGCATTTTTGAATCATATTTTTTGTTCCCCGAACATTGACATCATACATGTTCTTATTAAATCTACTCGTAATTGAAATAATCGCAGCTGTGTGAATCACAATAATTTCATAGTCTGTTAAGTTAGAAAATAACGCATCCAATGACTCTGGATCACGGGTATCCCCATATACAATCTCTACATCGATTTCGGATAAAGCTTTAGAATGATCCTTTTTGAGGTCAAAACAACGAATTTTCTCACCATTTTCATACAACTTTTTTACAATCGTATTCCCCAAATGCCCAAATGCACCAGTGACAACATAGATTTTACTCATTTACATCCTCCCCTCCCCATTTTCCAAATCGCATCCCTATATTTAACTGGAGAACAGCTAATCTGGACAGCCCCTTATTTGAAAAGATATTAGGAATTGGGGACAGATTTTGGCGGAATACGGTGCTTTGTTGCTTGTTCAAACGCATATGCGAGCTTGATCAATATTGGCTCCTCATACGCCCTAGCAGTAAAAGTTACACCAAACGGTTGTCCCTCTTTAGTATAGCCTCCAGGAACGGTGATGGAGGGATAACCAGCTTTAGCTGCAATTGCAGCGCCATAATTTGCTGGGAAGAGCAGGGCATCGAGTTGATGTTGCTGCATCACATAGTCGATCCCTTTTTCTTTAGATAATTCTAGATCGCGTTCCCTAGATTCGATATAAGTAAGCTCAGTTAATGTACCTCTTGTGTTCTCTGATTCTAGTAATATAGTTTGACCATATTTCAGCATTGCATCGGGGTGATTTAAGTTATATTGGATCACTTCTTTGAGAGAATGGACAGGCACTTGAACATTTAATTGGTGCAAATATGCATTCAATGCAGGCTTGAATTCATAGGTGAGCACGGTATAATCCCATTTTTCCCTGGCGCTTGGGATGACTACAGGATCAATGATTTCTGCCCCTTCATTCTTCAACTTCTCAATGGTCGTATTCATAATTGCCAATCTTTCTTCATTCGCCCTCTCATAATACACCTCTCGTGGAATTCCAATACGTGCCCCCTTCAAGCCTTTGGCATCTAAAAACTGGGTGTAATCGGTATAGTAGTTACCTTCACTCGTTTGCGTTGCTGGATCTTGTTCATCTATACCACAAAGTGCGCCCAGTAAAATCGCTGCATCCGTCACTGTGCGCGCCATCGGTCCTGGCGTATCTTGGCTAAAAGCGATGGGGATGACTCCTGTTCGACTAATGAGCCCTACTGTAGGCTTGATCCCAACGATTCCATTGGAGCTAGATGGATTTAGAATGGAGCCTGAGGTTTCTGTGCCTACAGCAACAACGGTGAAGTTGGCTGCAACTGCTGCACCCGATCCTGAACTCGATCCCCCGACGTCAAATTCTCCTGGACCATATGGATTGAGGACTTGTCCACCACGTGAACTGTATCCACTGGGCATATTTTGTGTCATAAAATTGGCCCACTCGGTCATATTGGTCTTGCCAAGGATAATGGCCCCTGCTCTGCGCAGTTGCTGTGCTACAAAGGAATCTGTTCGAGCATAATTGTCTGCTAATGCACGCGAACCAGCACTGGTATGCATTTTATCACTGGTATCAATATTATCCTTGAGTAAAACGGGGATTCCATGCATTGGCCCCCTTGCTCCTTTTAGCTTGCGTTCATGATCAAGAGCTTCTGCGATTTGTAAGGCATCAGGGTTGATTTCGATTACGGAGTTAATCATCGGTCCAGATTGATCGTATTTGGCAATTCTTTTTAGATAGTAGAGTACGAGCTGAACAGATGTGAGCTCTCCTCTCTCCAATTGTTGTTGCAAGTCTCCAATCGTAGCTTCCGTTAGAGAATCCTCATTCTGTCTACGGATTGATTTCTGCTTCATAGTCATCTACCTCCATTTCGTTAATGATGTGCGCATAAACTTCAATGATATTCGGAATCTTCTACATGTATTATTCAACAAGTGAAGAGGTTTTCCTGCGCTCCCCCTTTTTCCAAATACCGGGTTTGACCAAATAAAAAAACATAATGGAATAATGCTGTGTAAAGCTCCATATGTCTGTGATTATTTGGTGAGTACACACATCAACTTCACTTTAATGGAAATAAGGAGGAAGGGAATCTATCTAAAGTTATAGTTTCGAGGTGATGATGTTATAAATGTAGTCTTTCTATGCGAATATGAAAGTGGTACTGCTATTTGAAATTGAGTACTTTTATATAAATAACTAGATGCTTTTGTAAAGACGAATATCCCATGATGTAGGTAAAATTGATATAGAAGTCAATATTATTGCACCATACTACATTAATTGGGGGGATTCGTCATGTCAAAGAAGATTGTTTCTTTAACACTCACTATAATTCTGATAATCACCAGCGTAATGATTGTGTCAGCAGCCTCCTTGCCGACATCTCTAGAAAAGCCGCTACAGCCTGTTGCAAGAACAGAGAATCCATCCATCATAGATGTTCGCTGGACGAATCCAGCTAGTATCCTCACACTCATTCAAGAGTTAGAGGATGGTGAGCATGAGGCTAGCATGTATTATTTGATAGACTGGAAGAAAAATGATGGTAACTGGAATGTCGCGATCTCGCCTAGTGATCCGAAGTGGGACGGGAATCTTCATGGACAATTTTCGGGTAATATGCCTAATTTAATGTGGGATGAAGATGGCGTGTCGGAAACATTCTTCGTGACCTGGCATTTAGATCCAACGAAGGGACCGACGGATGCTTTTGATCTGAAAAATGATACGTATTATTTTAAAATTCGCTACGTGCTAGAATCGTATCATGGAGCATTCGCACCTATGTATTCGCCCTATTCGGAAGTAGCGGCGATAGGTAAAAATGCTACCAAAGCAACGATTACAAAGCTAGATGCTCCTCAAAACTTAAAAGTGGAAGTGAAAACAGACTCTAGTGATAAGCCCTATTTCAAGCTAGACTGGGAAATTCCACAATCGATTATCGAAGCCAATAAGCAATTGCCTGTATACCATTTTATTGACTTTAAAGTGGATGATGGTAAATGGCTATCCGAAACGACGCCATGGGATGGGATGCCTGGAGCAGCAAGTAATTTATTGACATCCACCGATACGTTAAAGCCTGTGGAGTTGAACTTGGTTGATCGAGTGGTTATCGAAGAAAATACGTATTATTTTAGAGTTGCCTTCGTAGCCGAACCTCCTACGGCTAATGCTGTACTTTCAGCCTATTCCAATATCGCTTCGACAAAGGTCAATGCATATAGTGATGCTTCAGCATGGGCAAAATCCGAACTCGATGAAGCGGATCAAAAAGGACTGATCCCAGACTCTTTAAGGGGAGCGGATATGACGAAGCCAATTACGAGGGAAGAATTTGCAGAACTTGCAGTGAAGCTGTATGAAAAAACTACAGGCACATCCGTAACTGCAGGAAACAATCCGTTTACTGATACAACCAATCCGGAAATCATAAAAGCGTATCAGCTCGGTATTACTACAGGGATAACTCCTACCACCTTTGCGCCCAAGGAGTTAACCAACCGCGAACAGGTAGCTACCATGCTCACCCGTACCATTAAGAAAATGGTACCAGATGGTGACTTCTCAACAGCAGGTGCACCAACATTTACCGATCAAAAGAACATTTCGACCTGGGCATTGGATAGCGTACTATACATGGCAAAGCAGGGCATCATCAAAGGTAGTGAAGGAAAGTTCATGCCGAAAGCTGTAACAACAGCAGAGATAGCAGCAGGTTATGCGACGACAACACGCGAGCAAGCGATAGCAATGAGTCTGAGAACGTATAATCAACTGGTTAAATAAATCTGCCTATTCTGTATCACCCGCTATGCGACAATAGCTAGCATAGTGGGTGATCTTTTTTTATGGTGATGTGATAGGGGTTAGGTGATATAATGAAGCGAATCATATTCATAGTCTTAGCGAAGGTCGCTTTATAGAAAGGGGTATACTTGGGAATGGGTTTTAATCACTTTATTGAAAAGATTCCTGTGAATATTCACGCTCAAACGAAAACCTTCATGACCCATAATATTGCCGTCTTTAGGCCAGAGAAGTTCGTGACAGGACAAAAGATGAGTATGGATAATTATCACTTCATTATTTTTTACACGACACCGCCTTTAGCAACAATTGATGATCGCGAATATCAGTTTAAGAGGGGGAGCCTTGTTGCACTTGAACCGAAAACGGAAATTACGGTTTATGTAAACGAGAATACGCAAGCCTGTGAATACATTTCGATCATGGTGAACAAAGATTTCCTGCATAAAATCGCATTCGAGATCTTTGGTAAAAGTAAAATTGAATTTGATCCCATAGAGAGGAGCTACAGTATGCAGCTTCTAGAGGCGATCAAGCATTTTGAACATGAGTTATCTACGTATGGGGATAAATACCCGATTATGATTAACAGTATTACGACTCAAATCGTGATTCTATTGCTACGTGATAGTCACCCTGATGCCTTTGTGGGTAATGAGATCGATCATCAGGATGAGGATTATTTAGTAAAAGCAATTGATTATATGCGCACATATTACAGCTCTAACATTACGATTGATGATATCAGTCGTGAAATATTCCTAAGTCCAAGTCACTTTAAACGAGTGTTCAAAATGAAAACAGGCATTACGCCTTATCAATTTTTGATCAAGTTAAGGATCGACAAAGTAAAGCAATTGTTGGCAATGGAAGGCTATTCAATCGATGAAGCAGCAATGATATGTGGCTTTGCCAATTCAGGTCATTTAGCCACCGTGTTCAGAAGAAGCGAAGGTATGACTCCTTCAGAGTATAAAAAGAAGTTTCAAGTGATTGACATTCCAAAGACAATTCAATAGGACCTCAATTAGAATTAGAAACGTTCAACTTCGGGTTGGGCGTTTTTTTGTTAATGATATTTATTTGTAGTAATATCGGTACTTTTATCGAAAACAATCGTCTGTCTAATGGTTACTATGAAAGTAGTAGGAGTTCGGTCGACCAAGAGAGGACGGTGGTTATGTGAGAAAATATAGTGCGATTTTATTGATCATAACGATGGTTCTGTCAGGTTGTTCAGGAAAAAGTACGGAGCAAGAGGATAAAAATGAAATGGTACTTCTATCCGTAGAGCTGTTGAAAAAGGTTGAGCCGAGCCTTACAGCAGAGGACAGGGATACGCTTTTGTCACTCACAGAGGATCTCGATCAAGCAGATGGAGATGCTAAGAAACTAGCTGCTTTGATGCTAGCGACCGACCTATCACTTGCGCAACTCGGGATGGTAAAGGAAGAAACATTGCTCTATTTAGGAGCCAAGGCACTTGAGGGGTATCCAGAACATCCATTGGTACTGAATAATGTCGCTTCCGTATTATTTGAAGTAGGTAGAAATGATGATGCGATTTCATTATACCGAGAAGCAGTCAAAGCTGCTCCCGATAACCCCGTGTTTTTATGCAATTTAGCGAATGCCTATATTAATAAAGGTGATTTTAATACTGCGGAAATGTATGCTAAGCAGTCGTTATCTTATGATTCGGAGTATACACTAGCGTATCAAATCCTCACTACTGTGTATTTAAGTCGACATCAAGATATGCTTGCAGCAGAGATGATGATTAAGAGTGTGAAAAATAGCTTTAATGATGTAAGCATGCACCAATTTGACTCCTTTATTTCAGAAGTACAATCGCTCGATGCAGAGGATGATTTCCCATTGCTAGAGGGTATTCTGGATGAGTTATATACGATTATTAAGCAACAAGCGGTGGAAGAACATGGCGAGATCGATACTCCGGAAGGGCAATTACAAGTTAAGTCATTCCCTAAATTTGAAACAATCGAAGCGTTTATTAAAAGTGGAAAGGACTTTACCGACCAACAAGATCAGTTCAGTAAGTTGATGATGGAATCAGTAAAAAAGGGTACGAAGGTAGCTGCAGCAACGAATGCCTATTTATATGGAAGTAGTAAAACGGCTAATGGAAGTTTGCCGATTCGAGTGGAAATGAAGCAGATCTATGCATTTAAAATAATGACCGCCTATTATAAACACAAGTTCAAACAAGAACTTTATCCCTTACTGGAGAAAGGCTATGAGCTCGAAAGTAAGTATTATGAAAAAATGCCTGAGCTGCAAGCGGTTTTAGAGGAAAAGTCGGAGGAACATCTCAAAAAAATGGAGTACCATTCCAATCTAGCAGTTGACTATGTGCTAGCGAACAATGAAGCTGCGGCTGAAATCGAATTTGCAAAGGCAGCTGAAGAGGGTGAGAAACTTCAAGATGCTTACCGAGAGTATTACCAATCCATTGCGAAAAATGATCAGAATTATTTTCGCAAGTATTATAACAATAAAGAGGAAATCTACACTACCGTAAAGCAGATTTCAGAAGAGTACTGGCTACGCAGTGGTGGGATGCTCAAGTATATATCCGATGAAGATGTATTTCACTCGCTGCTTGCTGAAAGAGACCAAATCATATACTCACAGTTATATGAAGCAATTAATGGCATCGGTATGCAGGCGGAAATATTCAAAATAAATAAGGAGACTGCTGATAGTCTTGCCAAAGAGTATCATCCTGAGGACACGTATGTGATGAAAGGCATAAGTTTAAACCCAAACAAAGTAGATCCACCATTGCGAAAGTTCAAAGAAAAAAATGAAAAGAAGTATGAAATCTCATTACCTTTCATCTCTTTTTCGTATAAAGATAAAGAACTGACAGTGAAGTTAACAACGCCTATATCAAAGCACGTCTGGAAAGAGAATTTTGGTACGGGTTCATATTCTACGGCGAGTGCCTATGGGGTCAATCCTGCATTAGGAGTTTTAGCAAAAGTGCTTCTTGGTAATGAAAAGCATCAGAAATTGCAAGAGAAGGCGTGGCATTACGGAATCAATGTTCCAGATAAGCTCCATGATGGGAAGGTTGGTCAATATATTACACGAGATGTGAATGGTCGGATCGTTGATATTGGCAAATATAAGGTCAAGGAGTCGAGCATGGGTATCCCTGGAATCGATGGTGCTGCGGTCGAATTTGGTCATGAGTATATGCGTTCCTACATCACAGGAATCGTTGAGGTAGAGAGATCAAAATCGCTTAGCTTTATGAACCTATCCGTAGATGACTAGCAAAAAAATATGAGATGAAGGGAGCTGTTCATATGACCAGCAAGTCAAAAGGTATGGTGGTTTTAATCGTAATCGTTGCGTTGCTTACTATATCTGCTTGTGGAAATAACGTTAAGGAGGCGGGGGAAATGAGTAAGGATCGTGGATACAAATGGCCGACGTCTGAGATGCTAGGAGTACCTGAATTGCAAGGGGAAATCAGTAATATCAATCGTGAGGATGATGTCATAAGGCTTGAGGTGTATGTTGAGGGAGAGGAGATTGTGAACGCGTACATGCAGGCATTAGAGCAAGCTGGATTTAGCTTTGATGGTGAGCCTAAAATAGTGGATGGGCATGTACAGCTATTAGGTTTTAAAGATAGTAACATATTGAATTTTGCCTATAAAGGGTCAGAAAAGCTCGTCTTTATTGAGTATTCAAAGTAAGTGAATGAACCAATTTCAATAAGATCAATAAACTCTTTACTATCGTTGATGCCGAGAGCGTCAGCGATTTTTTTTGTGAAAGCATCACCCCCCCTACTCGATGATGCAGTAAGAAAATCGTGTTATAGGTTTTGAGGCTGAAACTCGGAGTAGAGAGAAGGGAAAAGGTTTTTTTCTAAGGATCAAGAATATATTATTTTAGTGTCATCAATTTCTAAGGAGGGATTGGAAATGGACCTAGGTTTAATGAAAAATGCGACAAGGAACCGTCCCTTGTCGCATTTCCCTTGATTTACACAATAAAAATCTTCTTAAAAAATTTCAATCGACGTTGGCTACATTGGGATTGAAAGGTTCGAACATTCCATCCGGATTAGGGTGCCATATCCAGGCGTGAAGTGTATATGGAATGTCACCATGGGGGGGATCAAACGATCTTCCAAAAAGGCTGTTATCCACAGTGGACATATATTCAACCGCTACTAACTTCAAACCATTCCCAGAAGGAACATATACAAGAATTTCTGGAACTAACGGGTCCACTACTTCATCGATTAGCTCAAAATTTATATAATGATATCCCATATTGGGTATCAGGTCAGTACCCAAAACGTAACCATTCTCCTCCGCTTTTCTTATATCATGGTATTTGGCTGTCGCATTTCTTACCTTTGCCAACTCTGACTGAACGTTATTGGCCATTACAACTGAACCAAAAAGGCTCAAAATTAAAATAAAAACCCCAATCCCCGCAACCCATTTTTTCTTCATGAAATACTCTCCTCTTCTTGATGAAAATTAAAGACTCTCTCATTAATATTAGTTTTTAGCAGAGAATATTCTTCAAGAAAAAATTTAAATTTTAAAAAATGCGACAAGGGACGGTTCCTTGTCGCATTACTTGCTCATCCTAAAAACGAGCGTTTCAGATTGATGGCACGATACATGAGAGCGGCATCTCTTCCGATTCGGCCTCTTTCATGCAAATAGGGTCGTAATCGATGTAAAAAAAACTCATCACAATATCTACGAGATATAGAACTACGATAACAGAGATCATGCTCTCTACAAAAAGCATCGAGCTGATTGACTGGCCTTCCTGGACCACTACAATAAGGTCCACAGTATCGATAACCTGGTAGACAAGGCATGTAGGATCCCATCCTTTTGAACGTTTTATTTCATTGTATGTCCGTTTCAAGATTTTCGTAGTAGTTAAATGAACTAAAATAGCAAAATAGACGAAAGGATAAAAGGTGAATAAAGCCGAATATAGAAAATATGATTGCAAAGGGGATGCTATACATTGTCTTAATATCTACAAAATGAGGAGGAAATCATGGAATTTCAAAAACTGAAGTACTCTGTATCTGATGGAATTGCTTCCATCGTGCTCAACAGTCCTAAAAACATGAACGCTTTCGATGAAGCCTTAGTGACAGAAGCGCTTGCAGTCTTGGACCTCTGTGAAAAGGAGGATGCGATAAAGGTCGTAGTCATTTCAGGAGAAGGAAATTCCTTTTCCGGTGGTGGAGATGTGGGCTTTTTTTATAAAGCAATTCAAGATAACAGTATTGATTGGAAGAAACTCATTGATCTAGCAGGTCAATGGGCGATCAGAATAAAGAAACTTCCAAAACCAGTGATCGCATCAGTAAAAGGGGCAGCTGCTGGAGCGGGCTTTAGCACGGCATTGCTTTGTGATTTCTGTATCGCAGCAGACAATACAAAATTTATCCAAGCCTTTGTGAATTTAGGGCTCGTTCCCGACACAGGTAGTGCATATCTATTAGCGAAAGCAGTTGGTGTGAATAAAGCTACGGAATTAATGATGACAGGTAGAGTTGTAACAGCACAGGAAGCAAAGGATCTAGGCATTGTGTATCAGGTGACGACTGTAGAGGAACTAGAAGAAGAAACGATGAAATTAGCGCAGAAGCTTGCAAGTGGCCCTTCTGTTGCGTACGGATATATGAAGAAAATGTTATATCAGACTTCCTTTCAGGATTTTGAGGAGTTTTTGGCTATGGAGGCGGACTATCAAGCGCGCTGTGCGAGTACAGAGGATTTCAAAGAAGGTGTAATTGCTTTTGTGGAGAAGAGAAAAGCGGAGTTTAAAGGAAAATAGGTTTACTATATTAACTAAGGAGGGATGATATGGGTGGTGTGAAAAAACAACATCTCATACAGCTTGGTTATGTGCTTTCGATATTGCTATTCATGTCAGGTGCAATTTATTTTTTTGCTTCCAATTGGCAGGAGCTCACAAAATCATTCAAAATTAGTTTAAGTGTCTTTCTGATGCTTAGTTTTTATGCGGTATCGTATTTTGGACAACATATTTTGCCTCGTTGGTTTATGGTGAGTGGTACGATTGCCTTTGGTGTCGCACTCGCACTGTTAGATCAAGTTTATAACTCTCATCCCGAGAGCTATACGCTGTTCCTCATTTGGATGATACCCGCACTTTTGTATGCTCTAGTTACGAGAATGGAAGTGTACAAGGTTCTTAGCTTCGTATTGCTTCAATTTAGTATGTATTTTTTAGTCACGCAACTATTGATCATCGACGTAGAGTTTTATTTATTTCTGGCAATCATCAATATCATACTCTTTTTTCTAATCGAAAAGGCTTGGTTGCAAAGTGTGATTCTAAAGTATTTGAGTTTTGCTAGTTTTCATTACTGGATGCTAGTCACTACCTTTATCATTATGACTGAAGATGTGAGTTCAATCGTCTACTTCGCCAAATGGGTTTACTTGGCAACCATTATCGTGTTCCTCTATATTTATGCCAAAAAGAGCCCGCATAAAGTGTTACTCGTACTCACTTCAATCGGACTGGTTATTTATGCAATCCTTACCTTTATTAATTATCTCGTGGAAAATAACTTTGAGGAATACATGTTTATTGTTGGCCTATTATTAGTCATAACGCTTATCGCTTTATCTGTTTTTGCTATTCGTAAATTGAAATTACAGGATCACCCTTTTTTACACAAAGTAATCATCGGAAGTGTAACTGCTCTCGCTACCATTATCGGTACGATATCGGTTGTTGGTTTTTTCATTATTACCTTAAAGATCGATGAACCAGAAGTCTTTTACATATTTGGATTTTGCTTGATTCTCCTCACATTTCTCATCAAAAACCCCACGATCAATTATACGCTGATTCTAATCGGTTGCTTACTTAGTGGTTTTTCCGCATGGGATATATCCATCTTTTATTACGTTTTCATTTGGGTTTTTATTATTGCGGTGATGGTTCGAAATAAGAGCAATGGTATTAGAAGTCTTTTATTTTTCTTTATGAACATTACTCTGTTTTTACGCTTTTCGTTCTCTGACCTGTTTTGGATGATTGATGAAGATCGAATCAAGTGGGTAATTATTTTACTAGCAGCTTTGAATACTGCACTCTATTTTGTAGGCAGACTTCCACGTATTTTTACATATAATGCGTTTATTTATGCGCTTCTATTTTTACTCTTTTATACACAACAAACATTTGCTTATTTTTATTTCTATATAGTAGTTCAACTCCTGTTTTTCGTATTGAACACATTTCTCTTATTCTGGACTAGAGCAAAGGGGCGGCAGTTGGAATTTTGGAGTTTCTTTATCGTTTACTTAATGTTTTTATCATTAACGTATTACGATATCGCATGGAAGCTATTGCATAAATCCATTGCACTGATGCTCTTAGGTGCGATAGTATTGTTGATTACCTTCATTTGGAATCGCAAATATGTCTCTATATTGGACGTAAATAACGGTATTTGGAAATCGAAAAGAGGATGGCTCATTGGGATACTATTGCTGCAAATGGCGATTCTCAGTTGGCAAATTGGATATAAGGAAATGTTGCTTCAGACAGGGACGGAGATCAAACTAGAATTGGCACCCGTTGATCCTCGCTCGATGATGCAAGGGGATTATGTAGCCTTGAATTATGAGATTTCTAGATCTTTTGATTTCCTTGGGACCTATATTTGGATGAAAGGGGATCTCGTTCAGCTAGTATTACGTGAGCAGGAGGGTGTTTATCGATATGCTGGATACTACAAGTATCGTAGGAATTGGAATTTCCCTTATGATGCGATTGACGGCGATGTTATCATCACAGGTAGAGTGAAAGGTTTTAGCATCCAATTTGGTATCGAGCAATATTATGTTCCCGAAGGAACGGGAAGGGCTGTAGAGGAAACGGCGAAATACGCAATTGTGAAAGTAGGTAAAGGCGGAGATGCCATATTAGTTGGTTTGACAGATAATTAATTCTTACTCAAGCTATGATTCAAACGTGTAAGGGACTAGTGCAAGTGGGTTTGGGTACGATAAATATGACGTAATTACAAATGAATGAGCCAAGGTGAGACGATGACTAAGATATATGAAGCGGGTTGGAATTTTGATAATAGCTATGCTTGTTTACCAAAATCATTTTTTTCCTTCCAAACTCCAACTCCTGTACGTAACCCTAAGTTAGTGATGCTCAATGAGGTTTTGGCTATTTCCCTAGGAATGGATGTTGAGAATCTACAAAATGAAGATGGTGTAGCTGTACTTGCCGGGAATCGAATTCCTGAAGGCGCTTCCCCTCTTGCGCAAGCGTATGCGGGACATCAATTTGGACATTTTACGATGTTGGGGGACGGACGTGCAATTCTACTTGGTGAACAAATTACTCCATCTGGTGAACGTGTGGACATTCAGCTCAAGGGGGCAGGGAGAACACCATACTCACGTGGAGGCGATGGTCGAGCGACGCTTGGCCCGATGCTGCGCGAATACATCATTAGTGAAGCGATGCATGCGTTAGGTATTCCGACCACCCGTAGTCTGGCAGTGGTGGAGACGGGTGAACAGGTCATCCGCGAAACGGAACTGATTGGAGCTATTTTAACCCGCGTAGCTGCTAGTCATCTCCGTGTTGGTACCTTTGAATACATTGCACAATGGGGCACAGTAGAGGAGCTGCGGGGCTTAGCTGACTATGCGCTACAGCGCCATTTTCCCGAGATAGAGTCAGATGAGAATCGATATCTCTCGTTACTTCGGGAGGTGATCAAGCGTCAGGCCACTTTGATTGCCAAATGGCAACTCGTTGGTTTTATTCATGGTGTTATGAATACAGACAATATGACGATTAGCGGGGAAACGATCGATTATGGTCCTTGCGCCTTTATGGATCGATACAACCCAGCAACAGTGTTCAGTTCCATTGACGTTCAAGGTCGCTATGCTTATGGGAATCAGCCGTATATTGGCGGGTGGAATCTTACGCGATTTGCTGAAGCTCTATTACCGTTGTTGCATCATAACCAAGAGCAGGCAGTCAAGCTCGCTCAGGAAGAGATTTCAGCCTATACCGAGCTGTATCGTCGTAATTGGTTTGCGGGAATGAGAGCCAAATTAGGGCTGTTTAATGAAGAGGAAGAGGATGAATCACTCATCCAGGACCTCCTCAATATGATGCAAAAGCATCGCTCAGACTATACGAATACATTTCGTGCATTAACTTTTGATTCATTGGAGGAAACAGTTCTATTTGAAACCACCGAATTTACTCAGTGGCATGAACTATGGCAAGTAAGACTAGAGAGACAGGAGGAATCGAAAGACCAATCGATTCAGTTAATGAGGAACAGCAATCCTGCTGTTATCCCAAGAAATCATCAGGTAGAAGCCGCGTTAGAAGCCGCAGTTGATCATGGTGATCTGACAGTGATGCAGAAGCTACTGGGTGTTCTTTCCAATCCTTACGCTCACACACCTGAGCAGGCTGAATATGCGACATTGCCAGAGCCATCAAAACGCCCCTACCGGACGTTTTGTGGTACATAATGATTCCTTGCACACAAGAACTGGAATTAGAATGAGATAATTCATTCTATTGCCAGTTCTTTTTAATGAAAATTCAAGAAGTGCTCAAAAATTATTCAGTATAATAGAAACAGAAACATTATAATAAATAGATATAAAGAAAATGGATTGTGGGGGAACTTATTGTGCAGGAATCGATGATACTTACTCTAGTAATTTTAGCAGTTGCTTCCGCTTTATTTATTTCTGGCAAGATCCGTTCGGATTTGGTTGCGATCGGAGCCTTGATTCTATTAATGCTATTTGATATTTTAACTCCTGCTGAGGCGATGTCGGGCTTTTCCAATTCAGTGTTGATTATGATGGTGGGTCTATTTGTCGTTGGTGGTGGAATATTTCATACGGGGCTTGCGAAAATGGTCAGCCGCAAGCTGCTTCAACTTGCAGGTACGAATGAAACTCGGCTTTTTCTTGTTGTTATTTTAGGCACATCAGCCTTTGGTGCATTTGTGAGCAATACGGGTACAGTAGCGGTGATGATGCCGATCGTAGTCAGTCTCGCGATGAGCGCTCGAATCCATCCTGGTAGATTGCTAATGCCACTCGCTTTTGCAAGTAGTCTCGGTGGGATGCTCACCTTGATTGGTACACCACCCAATCTCGTCATACAGGACATATTAATCGAGGCAGGTATGGAGCCACTTGGTTTTTTCAGCTTTTTGCCGACGGGTGTGATAGCGGTTGTAACAGGATTGATCACATTGCTTTTCCTCCGTCGCTTTCTACCAAAAAATGAAGAAGGAGAAGGAAGTCAAAATAACGGTCGTTCCTTACATGAGCTTGCGCGTCAATATCAGCTCTCACAAAATTTATTTCGCGTTCAAGTAGGTGAAAATGCACCCATCTGCTCTAAAAAGCTTATAGAGTTAGAGATCACCGGTCGTTACGGCTTGAATGTGATTGAAATTCGTAGAAAGATTTCTGCGAAAAACCAGTTCTTCAAAACGATCAATCAGGAGGTCGCAGGACCTGATACAGTGATTGAAGAAGGGGATATTCTATACATCAATGGGACATTTGAGAAGGTGCGGAAATTTGCTGATGAGTGTGGGTTGATGCTAATCGATCGTCAGGTTCCCGAAAGTAAAGCAGCAGATGTGGAACAATATGCTACGAGCGATGTGGGGATTGCAGAGGTTATGCTCACCCCGAACTCGAGACTAATTGGTCAGTTGGTCAAGCATTCCAGATTTCGAGAGAAATATCGCATCAATATTCTGGGGGTTCAGAGGAAGGAACAATACATACTCCACAATCTCAAGGAAGAGAAAATGCGCTTCGGTGACGCTCTGCTGATACAGGGTACGTGGAAGGATATCGCTTTATTAGCTGCCGATCAATCGGATGTCGTAGTTGTTGGACAACCACTTGAGGAATCGCGCAAAGTAACAATGGATCATAAAGCACCGATTGCTGCGGGGATTATGCTACTAATGGTCATTTTATTGATTACGAACTGGCTTCCTGCAGTGGCATCTGTGCTAATCGCTGCAATTCTGATGGTTGTGTTCGGCTGTGTACGGAATATGGAGGAGGCCTACAAGACGATCAACTGGGAGAGTGTTGTGCTGATCGGTGGGATGATTCCGATGTCAATTGCGATTGAGAAAACAGGGGCTGCGGCACTGCTGTCCAATGGGCTGGTAAGTACATTTGGTAGCTATGGGCCGCTTGCGTTACTCGGAGGGGTTTATGCTGCGACCTCGATCCTCACGATCTTTATTAGCAATACTGCCAGTGCAATTTTACTCGCACCCATAGCCTTTACTGCGGCGATGCAGCTTGGTGTAAGTCCCTATCCATTTTTATTTGCGGTTGCTATTGGTGCAAGCATGGCCTTTTCTTCGCCATTTTCAACCCCGCCCAATGCTCTTGTCATGTCGGCTGGGCGTTACAAATTCACTCATTATTTGAAAGTAGGTCTTCCCCTACAGGTAATTATGGGAGTTATAATGGTTATGGCGCTACCACTTATTTTTCCGTTTTAATTCAAGTTCAAGTGGATGATGCTTCTATCAATAGCGGTAGTTCAATAGTGAAGACGGTTAATACGAAAGGCTCACTTTCTACTTGAATTTGACCTTGGTGCAAAGTAACGATTTCATGAGCGATGGAAAGGCCAACCCCCATTCCATCGCTTTTTCGTCCTTTTTCAATCCGGTAAAAGCGTTCGAAAATATTGCCTAGCTCATCGCTGGCAATTCCCTTGCCGCGATCCATGATACTTATACGAACAACATCTTTGTATTCTGTTATTTCGACACCCAAATAGCCACCTGCTCCCCCGTAATGAATTGCATTGTCGATCACATTTCGTACTGCTTGACCAATCGCTTGTTCATCTACTGCTACCCAGATCGCATGATTCGGTATTTGAATGTCGGGCATAAACTGTTTATCTTCCAAAATTAGAGCGTATTCCATAACAATTTGTTGTACTAAACTGCAAATATTACAGCGTTCTACCTTTGTTGTTGGATTCTGATCGAGGGTTGAAATTTCGAATAATTGTTTTAATAGGCGATCCATATACTGAGATTTCTGTGTAATGATTGTGGAATAGCGGATGATATCGGCTCTGTCACTATACTTTCCACGTTGTAGTGTTTCCGCATAGCCTTGAATCGTTGCCAGTGGAGTTCGAAAGTCGTGGGATAGATTGGAAATAAGTGTCTTTTTCGCTTTTTCCACTTGTTGCATCCGAGTGAACTGGATGCGTAGCTTTTCAGACATGGCATTGAACAGACGAGCCAATTGTCCGATTTCATCTTTGGATGCGTCTTGCACTTGGGTAGATAGAGCATGGAGGTTCGTTTGTTGCATTGCTAGATTAAGGTTATTAATACGGCGATTGATTGAGACAATATATAGTGCCACAAACAATATGGGTAGAAGAATTGAGAGTATTAAAGGAACGATTAAGAAAGGAACGGCTGAAAGTTGGTTAAAATACATGAAAATTTGCACCTTTAATAATGCTTCCCCTGCTACAGTCAGCAAAAGAAAATAGGATTCATCTTTTATGTGAATATCATAAATGAGATTGACCTCTTCCCCTGTAAATAACGCATATGGTTGGTTTGTGAATCGCGAAGCTAATTCCTCAAACGAATATTTGAATGAACGTCCAAATGATGAGTATACGAGTTGGCCATCCTGTGAAAATAGCTCCATCTCTATACCCATATACTTATGTATTAGTGGATTCAGAGCCGTTTGTACAGTATCAGGGGTAATCATGTCTAATTCCTTTATTTGTTTCTCTGCTTCTAGGCTAATTTGCTTTAAATCTACATGCGTATACCCGTGTAAGAATATGTTCGAGAAGACCAAAAGTATGACTACTAACAAAACAATTGTAACGATAATACCTGTAGCTACAACAATAACAAATTTCAACCTTAGTTTCATGCTTTTTAATCCCCCATAAAACGATAACCTAGACCCCATACAGTCTGAATATATTTTGGTTTTCGCGGCTCATCTTCAATTTTATAACGTAGGTAGTTGATGTAGACATTAAGTGAATTCTCATCGTATTTTTGATGTCCCCACACGAGAGCAAACAACTCCATTTTGGCAATCGCTTGATTGGGTCGCTTCATTAAAGCATACAGCAAGCGTGTTTCTTTTTCGGATAATGATATAGGTATTTGTTGTTTATATACGATTTGAGAGTACGCATCGAGGGTGAATGGGCTGTACGTGAGCAGAATGGACTGTGGAGAGGATTGAATGATTTGCGACCTGCGGATATGAGCTTGTACGCGAGCAACGAGTTCCGCGGGGCTGAATGGCTTAGTGACATAGTCGTCTGCACCTATGCCGAACCCATAAACGATGCTTTCTTCCTCCTGTTTTGCACTGAGTAAGAGAATCGGTGTTTCGAGTTGAAGAGAACGAAATCGCTCTAATATTTCGAATCCGCTCAGGTCATCCATCATAATATCTAAAATGATCAGATCAAAAGAGTGAGCATCTACCATCATTAGCGCATCGACTCCTGAGCTTGCGAGTGTAACCTTCATCCCCGCATCTTCTAAATGAATCCTCACCAAATCTAAAAGGTCGGGTTCATTATCGACAATTAAAATATGATTCTCTGACATCATTTTCACTTTCACTCCATTTGAAACGATATGTCTACCAAAATGATTCTAGTTTTACCATCTATTATATCGTACAAAGTAGAATGAAATAAGAAAAATCGTAAATTAAGTTGGATTTTAAGAATACATTAATATTTATACATTACATATTTTGCTAGAATAATAGCGAATTTGAAATTAATTTCGAAGATTTGGGGTGAGAGGATGAAACACGCACCGAGGAGTTCATTGATTGTCGTACTTTCTTTGTTAATTGTTTTTAGTTCTGTAGGTATTGCATTCGCAGGCAATGCACCCTCTGAATTGAGCGGACATTGGGCAGAAAAAGATTTATTAAGCTGGGCAGAACAGGGGTTGATTAAAGGTTTCAAAGATGGTTCGTTTCGACCGGATGCATTCATTACGCGAGCGGAGCTTATGGCAATAATCAATCGAGTCTTTGAATTTGAGGAAACAACGGAAGTGAGTTTTCGTGATTTAGATGTCTCAAACTGGGCATCTACCGATATTCAAAAAGGTGTAAAAGCGGGTTACATCACAGGATATACAGATCAAACGTTTCGTGCACAAAACAATGTGAGTAGGGAAGAAGCTGCAGTCATCATCTCTAGGCTACTCGGGCTAAACAATGCGGAGCAAGTAACGAACCAATTCACAGATCATGGTCGTATTGCATCGTGGAGTAAGGGAGCGGTGGGTGCAGTCGTTGCACATGGAATTGTTTCGGTTTTTGATGATGGAACATTTCGCCCCGATGATTACTTGACTAGGGCTGAAGCAGTTGTGATGTTACAACGGGCTATACAAGTGAGAACGCATGTATACGACCGAGCAGGTACGTATGGACCTTCTTCAGGTACGGCGCATATTGCTGGAGATGCATTCATCATGGTTTCGGGCATCACATTGCAAAATACCGTCATTGATGGCGATCTATATTTAGCACCCACGATCGGTAATGGAGAAGCGTATTTGAACAATGTAACAATCAAAGGTGTAACATATGTACTTGGAGGTGGAGAGAACTCGGTTTATGGTTTCAATTCCAAACTGGGAGTAGTTGTTGTCAGTAAATTATCAGAAGAAGCCTTAGAAGAGGCTCATTCTCTTGGATTCGGAAGACAATCTGCCCCAGAAATGGTGACTAGTAAATTACTTAGTGATAATGATCCGGTTCAAGATGATTATTTTAATCAGCTCTATGAGAATGCTATAGAACAGGTTAAAAAATTATCTAAAGGCGATTCTAGCAAAGATCAGTCAGAAGAATTAGTAGAAAAGCTTCATTTGGTATTCGACAATACAACAGTAGATTCCGTTACCCTTATGTCCGATGCCATCGTAGATAATAAGGATAGTATAATAGATGCTTTATACCTAGGTGAAACATTTGTTGAACTAAATGGATACTTTAATGATGTGAGGGTGTTCTCAGATTTTTCGGATTTGCTTACCATTCTAGATAATCGAAAAAATGAAGCTTTATCAGATCGTGCAGAATTATTGAATATGATAATTCAATTGTTACAATCTGCAAAGGAATTTGATGAGCAAAAAAGAAAACAGGCTGAGATACTACTGAACGCCCAATCACTTATAAACAATTTATTTGCAAATACTGAAGTAAGAGTGAGTGGTTCGGGAACGATCAATCGTGCTATTTTGAGTGAACTTTCGTGGGGATCTGTTTTTGAGACTCCGCCTGAGAACATCGATGGTCCGGGAGCACCCGTTGCTTCACAACCACAAACGGACATAAACGACCCAGAACCTATGCCTGTACCTCCTACACCTGTGAATCCTCAACTATCATTGGGTCATATTGCTGATCAAATAAGTAATGAAGGTGAACCCGTTCAGTTGGTATTGTCAGCTACCATTCCTCCGAACAGTTTTCCACAATTTACAGCGAACGGCTTGCCAAACGGTCTCAGCATTGACAATAATTCAGGTGTAATCTCGGGGATGCTATCTTATGATAACGTATCGGCTACTGTAACATCAGCGGTATATAATGTTACAGTTCATGTAAGTACTTCATTAGAAAGTACGTCACAATCCTTTACATGGACGATTTATAATGTGGATACGACACCCAAGCTTACGGTATTAGGACATACTCCAGACCCAATAACAGGCGAAATATTTATAACGACAAAGATATCGGATCTGTTTGAAATCCAGCTCGATGCCCGAGACGAGGATGGGGATGAGGTTGATTATGTTCATTTTGAACATTCCCATTCTACTGATCTAAGCTCTCATGACTATGGACTTCCTTATGGACTGACATTCGACCCGAACACGCAGAAAATAATTGGTCAACCACAATCCCTCATCCAGCCAGGATCTTACTATATGATCATCATCTTTGTTAAAGACAGCACTCTGCATCCATCAGGGTTAGAATACATGGATATGGCGAATGTAGTGATTAAATGGACGATTGAATAGGAATAATTGTGATAAATGTTTCTTAGTATATTTATAGTAGAACACTTGCTGTATCAGAGCATGAGTTCTACTATTTTTTTGTATTCAGATAGCATATCTTTACGTGTACGAAAATTCTAAATTGTGTTACTCTAATTTTAAGTTACACGAAGTAATTAATTACTAGAGTTATTAGGAGGAGAAGATTTATGAGTGAAAAGCGCAAAATAACGGCAGAGGATCTATTTGGATTTACATTTATAGGTGATCCTCAGTTTCAACCTAATGGAAATACAATTCTCTTTACACAAACGACAATCGATCAAGAAACTAAAGAATATCGTTCTCGTATCTGGTCTAAAAGTGTGACAAATAGTGAGGAAGCGAAGCCTTTTACAGGTGGTCCCAAAACCGATGCTTCTGCACGCTGGTCTTCAGATGGGCAGAGAATAGCTTTTGTCAGTGATCGCAGTGGTTCCAAACAAATTTGGACAATGCCAGCGAGTGGTGGTGAGGCACAGCAATTAACGTTTTTGAAGAATGGTGCTTCTGCACCTGTTTGGTCTCCAGATGGGCAATGGATTGCTTTTACCTATGGTCTCAAATCAGATGAAGAGCTTAGCAGCGAAAAGGATAAGGAAGAAGATAATAAAGACGAGGTGCTCGTCGTCAATCGTCTCCAATATAAATCCGATGGTGGTGGGTTTTGGAAGGGGCGATATACACAAGCATTCATCGTTCCCGCTAATGGAGGAGAAGTTAAGCAACTGACGTTTGGTGAATACAATGTTGGTGGATTGTTTTGGTCTAGTGACAGCTCCAAGCTAGGCTTCATATCCAATAGAGCCGCAGATCCAGATCGAACATTTTGCAACAACATCTTCTTTGTACCCGTTGCGGGTGGGGAGTTGCAGCAACTAACCGATAGTAATTATTTTATTGGTCAGCCCGCAGTATCACCTGATGGTAATACACTCGCGTTTCTTGGTAGTAACCGAGAATATGAAAATGCTACATTGACTCGTCTTTATACGCTCCCTATCACAGGTGGAGAGCCGAAGTGCTTGACCGCTGAGATCGATCAATATTTTGGAGATGCAGGTATGAGCGATATGCGCGGTGGGATTGGTAGTGGTACATCACTCCAATGGCATGCGGATGGAGCATCATTATTCGTCCAAACAACCCATCATGGTAATGTCCATTTGGTGCAAATTGGTTTAGACGGTAAGATGAAGCAGCTAACCACAGGAGATCGTCAGGTGTATGGATTTAGCTTTAACGCTAAGGGAAATCAGGTCGTTGTAGCATCTACGAATGTACTTAACCCAGGGGACTTGTATGTACTTGATCTAGTAACTGGAGAAGAGAAGCAACTCACTGTAGTTAACGAGAAGTTCCTCACTGACCTCGAGATTAGCGAACCTGAAGAATACTGGTATTCAAGCGATGATGGCTGGAAGGTTCAAGGCTGGATCATGAAACCGATTGGATATGAAGAGGGCAAAAAATATCCGATGGTGCTAGAGATTCATGGTGGACCTCATGCGATGTATTCCAATTCATTCTTCCATGAGTTTCAATTGCTAGCCGCACAAGGATATGTTGTTCTGTATACAAATCCACGTGGTAGTCATGGGTATGGACAGCAGTTCGTCGATGCATGCCGTGGCGATTATGGAGGCAAAGACTATGCAGATCTGATGAATGGGGTCGATTACGCTCTTGCTAACTTCTCCTATATCGATGCAGATCAACTTGTTGTTACAGGTGGTAGCTATGGCGGCTTTATGACCAACTGGATTGTCGGACATAATGATCGCTTCAAGGCGGCTGTTACACAGCGTTCGATCTCGAACTGGCTCTCTTTCTACGGTGTGAGTGATATTGGTTACTACTTTACCGAGTGGCAAATCCTCGGCAATGCATGGGATGATGTAGAAAAGCTCTGGCATCATTCCCCGCTCAAATATGTTACGGATATTAAGACGCCTTTACTGATCTTACACAGTGAACATGACTATCGCTGTCCGATCGAGCAGGCGGAGCAATTATTTATTGCGATTAAACGTTTAGGCCAAGCGGATACGGAATTTGTACGTTTCCCTAATGCCAATCACGATCTATCGCGTAACGGTAAACCAAAGTTACGCATCGAGCGTCTAAACCGGATCGTTGGCTGGTTCAACAAGTATGTACAATAATAGTTAATCATTTAATTTAAATATTCAAAAAGTTCCAATTTCAGTATATAATTCATATCAATAGAGTTACGAAATAACGTATTTAGAATCGAAAGGGGAATAAAGAATGAGTAAGCAATTGACTAAGCGATCAGAGGTCCCAGTAGAATTAACATGGGATCTCAAAGACTTATTTGCGAAAGAGGAAGCCTGGGAAGCAGAACTACTAGCCGTTCAACAGGACCTACATACGGTGACGCAGTACAAGGGGAAGTTAGGAGAGGGGGCAACTCAGCTTCTCGCCTGTCTGAACGCGTATGAAGCTCTGTATATTCGTTTCGTTCGTGTTTACACATATGCGAGCTTGCGTCAATCTGAGGATGGAAGCAATCCAGCAAACCAAGCCAATTCAGCACGTGTTGCAGCGATGATGTCAGCAGCTAGCGCAGCACTCTCCTTTATCGATTCAGAGATTTTGAGATTACCAGATGGAACAATTGAGAGATATTTAGAGGAAGAAAAAGAACTCGAATCCCTCCGGAAATATTTGATGGAGCTCATGGAGACCAAGGCTCATACACTCTCGCCAGATACTGAAGAAGCATTAGCAGCTTTGGGTGAAGTATTTGGAGCTCCTTATATGATCTATCAACGCAGCAAATCGAGTGATATGGTATTCTCTTCGATTGAAGTAGAAGGAGAGGGTTCGCTTCCTGTTTCATTTGCTTTGTATGAGGATCGCTATGAAATTTCACCTAATACAGAACTACGAAGAAAAGCATATGAGTCATTTAATAAAACACTCGATCAGTACAAAAACACATATTCTGCGACATATGCCACAGAGATAAAAAAACAAGTAACGTTATCTCGCTTACGCAAGTATGACACTGTTACACATATGCTCTTGCAGCCGCATCAGATTACAACGGAGATGTACAATAATCAATTAGACATCATTCAATCAGAATTAGCACCACATATGCGTCGTCTCGCCAAGCTTAAACAACGCGAATTGGGCTTGGATAAGATGATGTTCTGTGATCTCAAGGCGCCACTTGATCCTGAGTTCAATCCTGCAACAACATATGAGCAGGCAAGTGATATGATTTTAGAGGCGTTGCAGGTAATGGGTCCAGAGTATAGCGCGGCGATGAAGAGAGCATTAACCGAGAGATGGGTCGATCTACCTGAGAATATCGGGAAATCAACAGGAGCATTCTGTTCGAGTCCATATGGCGTGCATCCGTATATCCTTATTACGTGGACGGATACGATGAGAGGTGCATTCGTATTAGCACATGAGCTTGGGCATGCGGGTCATTTCTATCTCGCAGGCAAAAATCAGAGAATGCTCAATACACGTCCGTCGATGTATTTCATCGAAGCACCATCAACGATGAACGAATTGTTATTGGCGAATCATATCATGGAAAAATCCGAGGATCCACGTATGAAGCGTTGGGTTATTCTCCAACTTCTCGGTACGTATTATCATAACTTTGTTACGCATTTACTCGAGGGTGAATTACAGCGTCGTGTGTATACTTTAGCTGAAGCGGGTAAACCAATCACCGCAACAACTTTATGTGAGCAAAAGGCCGAGCTCCTCACCAACTTCTGGGGAGATGCGGTGGAAATCGATCATGGTGCGAGCCTTACTTGGATGCGCCAACCACACTACTACATGGGACTGTATCCATACACGTATTCTGCAGGACTTACAGCTTCTACCGCTGTTGCACAATTGATCCAAGAAGAGGGGCAGCCAGCTGTAGATCGTTGGTTAGATGTATTACGTGCGGGTGGCACGATGAGACCGCTTGACTTGATGAAGCATGCTGGTGTTGACATGTCTACGCCAGACCCAATCCGCAAGGCTGTTGCTTATGTAGGCTCACTAATCGATCAGTTAGAAAAAAGCTATGAATAATATCGTAAGTACGAACATCAATTTATAGTGTTTGACTAACTTTAAATTGACATATAAAATTTGGTTAGTAGAAAAGTAATCTAGCAGGAGATCATATTTTATATGGATAAGAGAGAAGAGTTAGCTAAGTTAATGTCACTCATTATGAATAAATTTGTCGTAGCATACAGTAATATATTGGATAGTGATGTATCCGCCTCACAATATTTAATGCTCGAAATATTAGCTAAGGAAGGTTCGCAAAAAAGCTCGGATATGGCAGAACGTCTGAATGTGAGCCTGCCCGCGATCACGAATTTGGCTAAAAAATTGGTTCGAAAGGGCTATATTGAACGTATTGTTCCAGAAACGGATCGTAGAGTAACGATATTACAAATTACATCCTTGGGTTCTCAAATACAAGATCTATTTCAAGATCGTTACAATAAACTGACCCACGCATTATGGGACCAATTTACAGATACTGAAATGGATCAACTGCAAGAGTATTATTTAAAGATGCTTAGTAATTTGGATGAATTTCAAGATCATTAAGTTTAATCGGAAAGTCTCATTCGTAGAGACTTTCTTTTTTTATACTCCCTTTTGAAATCAAACAATAAAAGTTAAATAATTTAATAGTTAATAGTATTAAGTTATTGTTTAGTTTGTCGAAGTATGATATATATGTGAACAAAGAAGTATTTTTTTATCTATTTAATATAAACTACGAAGAGTTACGTAGTGGAATGGAGGAAAGGATATGCCAGCAAAAAAACCAGCACAATGGGACCGCGAAGTGGATGTTGTTGTTATGGGGACGGGCGGAGCGGCACTAGTATCTGCAATTCTAGCCCATGATCAAGGCGCTGAAGTACTCATTCTAGAGAAAACGCATCAAATTGGAGGAACGACAGCATTTTCAGGTGGTGTTCCATGGATTCCACTGAACCGTTATATGAAGGAAGCGGGAATAGAGGATTCCAGAGAGGAAGCTCTCAATTATATTCGTCGCTTAACAGGTGGTAAAGAGCCGGATCCCGAATGGCTCGATGTGTTTGTTGATAACGCTTACAAAATGATTGACTATTTGCATGAAAACACACCGCTACGATTTCAAGTTCCTAATAATTTTGGAGAATACTACGCGAATCTACTAGGTGGAAAGATCAAAGGTGGACGTTCATTAGATCCTGCTCCATTTGACCTCAACCAAATTGGTGAGTGGGGTACCAAGCTCCGTAACAATCCGATTTTCCCACCACTTACGCTCGAAGAAGGTGGTGCAATCGGTGGAATTGACTTCCAAAAAATCGCTGAACGAATGGAAAACAATATCGTCACGATGGGTCGCTCACTTATCGGCTCTTTATTCAAAGGAGCTCTCGATCGTGGCATTGAAACACTAATCGAAACCCCAGGCAAAGAGCTTGTATTAAATGAAAATGGGGATGTCATCGGTATTATTGCAGAGCAACATGGTGAAAAAATAAATATCGGTACTCGTAAGGGAGTTGTTCTCGCTTCGGGTGGTTTTGAATGGAACCAAGAGCTTGTGAAGGCATTCCTAAAAGGTCATATTACACATCCACTTTCCCCACCAGGTAATGAGGGAGATGGATTGATCATGGCGATGGAAGCAGGCGCAGCACTCGCAAATATGAGTGAGGCATGGTGGTATCCTGCAATGCAGGACCCAACCTTTGAGTATGAGGATCATGTGATGAACCAGCTCGGTGGTGGCCGCATGGGTCCATACAGCATCATCGTTAACCGTCATGGTAAGCGTTTTGTCAATGAGGGAACTGCATATATGGACATGCCTAAAGCCTTCTATGTTTACGATCCAGTCACACAAGAATGGCCGAATGAGCCACCAGTTTGGATGATCTTTGACCAAAAGCTCAAAGATAGTCAAATGATCATTACGATGATGCCAGGAGAACCTGCTCCAGATTGGGTAAATCAAGCGGATAATCTTAAAGACTTGGCTGCAAAAATTGGCGTCGATCCAGATGGATTAGAAGCAACGGTAAAACGTTGGAATGAGAATGCCGCTAATGGTGTCGATCCGGATTTCCACCGCGGCACAGTACATTTTGAGAATTTTACTCGTGGTGGTGGAAGCCCCGAGGCCAATATTGGACCGATTGATTCTGCGCCATATTATGCAGTTCCTGTCTATTTCGGAGCGCTAGGTACAAACGGTGGTCCTAGAATCAACACAAATGGTCAAGTGATGAACCTTCGTGGGAAGCCGATTTCTGGTCTGTATGCTGCGGGTAATGCTGCTATGGGAATCATGGGACAAACCTATACGAGTGCAGGGGGAACACTTGGACCCGCTATGACTGTCGGTTATTTAGCAGGGATCGCAGTAGGTAAAGCTGAATCTCGTAATATCTAAGAAATTAATTTATTGTAAAGGAAGCGTGACGAAAATGCCTGCTGGTACACATTCGGTTGAGCTACCCGTTCCGATTGAGAAAATATGGGAATATGTTAGTGATATGAATAAATGGGCACCACTCGTTCCAGGTTATATAGAGCATGAGATCATTAATGATCGTCAATCGACCTGGTCATTTAAAGGGGACCTAGGCTTTATGAAGAAAACCGTAAAGCTTAAGATCGATATTACGGAATGGACAGAACCGACTACAGTAACCTTTGGTCTCACTGGAGTTTCGGACAATTTTTCGGGAAATGGCTATTTTAATGCAGAGGCCCTAGATGATCACACGACGAAAATGACTGGTCATCTCGACATCACTGCAAAGGGTGCCATGGGCCCAATGATTAACACCATTCTTAAGAACTTTGTTCCGAAGACGACGGAGGAACTATCTGAAGCAATCGCAAATAAGGTTAAAGAAGTAAATGGAGTAAACGTATAATCGTTCATAGCTGAGCCATTCCATCGACAAGATTTCTTGTGATGTGGGATGGCTTTCTTCTTTTCTAACGATACTAATGTTGACAGCAGTGAAAATACCAGCTATATTTATCTTAAATTAAAGATATTTAAATTTGAAGTAAAATGCAATTCAGATTTTGCAGTATATTATTATAAAAAAGGAGATGTGTTATTTATGGAACGTAAACGACTTAAAGGACAACACCATGTGTCGGCAATTACAGCAAATGCACAAAAAAATTATCACTTCTATACGAAGATTCTCGGGATGCGACTCGTCAAAAAATCGATCAATCAAGATGATCCCTCAGTGTATCATCTCTTTTATGCAGATGAGCGAGGGTATCCGGGTACGGATCTCACCTTCTTTGAAATTCCTCATGCAGGGCCAATGGATCTAGGAACCAATAGTATCTCCGCTACTGCCCTACGTGTAGCAAATGATCAGTCATTGCAGTATTGGAAGGCACGATTTATTGAGCATGGTGTAGAGCATGATGAGATTTCACATCATACGGGTAGAGCCACGCTTGCCTTCCGCGATTTTGAAGGACAGCGTCTGGTGCTTGTCTCAGATGAAAATAATGTTGGTGTGTCTGGGGGGCAGCCTTGGGATCGTAGTCCTATACCACAAGAGCACGGAATTCATGGGCTTGGACCGGTTACATTAACCGTTTCGAAACAGGAGCGAACTGCAAAAGTATTAACCGAAGTACTTGGATTTCGTGAAATTGGTAGCTATCCATCTGGTATGGATGGAACAACTGAGGTTCGCGTTTTTGAAACAGGGGAGGGCGGTACTGGTGCAGAAGTGCACCTAGTCGAGGTTACAGATCAGCCTCGTGAACGTTCAGGTAGTGGCAGTGTGCATCATGTCGCCTTTCGAGTGGAAAATGAAGAAGAGCTATACAAGTGGGTGGATTGGCTCAATCAGCTCGGTATTCCGAACTCGGGATTTGTAGAACGTTATTACTTCAAATCACTCTATTTCCGTGAGCCTAACGGTATTTTATTTGAGCTTGCGACTGATGGACCGGGATTTGAGGGTGATGAGCCGTTTGAAACGTTAGGTGAGAAGCTTTCCTTACCACCCTATTTCGAAGACAAACGTCATATCATTGAGTCTAGATTAAAACCACTAGACACTAAGCTCAATTAAGCACGTGGAATAACGTTAGGAGGAATAGAAAATGCATCATCACCATATATTCATTCAAGGCAAAGAGGAGAATGCACCTACATTATTGCTCCTCCATGGAACTGGGGGGAATGAACAAGATTTGCTTCCGTTAGCTAGGATGATCGCACCCGATGCTTCGATTCTCGGAGTGCGAGGAAATGTACTCGAAAATGGTATGCCTCGCTTTTTTCGTAGAATTGCGGAAGGTGTGTTTGATGAGGAGGATCTCCTTCAGCGAACAACTGACCTCAATCAATTCATCACTGAGATGGCGGTTAAATATGGCTTTAATAGGGATCATGTCCTTGCAATTGGCTACTCCAATGGTGCGAATATCGCGGCATCTCTTTTGTATCATCAGCACGAATCATTACACGGGGCAATATTACTTCACGCGATGGTACCACGAAGAGGAGTGGAGCTGCCTGACTTAAGTGGTGTGTCTGTATTTATCGGTGCGGGCAAACATGATCCAATTGTTCCAGTTGAACAAACAAAGGAGCTCTCCACAGATCTACAGAGAGTCAATGCTGCTGTAACCGAATATTGGGGTGAAGGCGGACATCAAATTACACGTGAAGAAGTAGAACGCGCAATAGATTGGTTTGCAAGTACGTACAAATTAACTTAATCATCATGCTTATGCTCTTCTTCATCGGATTCTTTACTTGGTTCATGGTGGTCTGGAGCATCTCCGACGATAAATTCTTTTTTCGGCATGCTGTGCATATTTCGTGCAGTTACATGTGAGACCACATAGTAGACTCCATCTGCATCAAAGCTCTTTTCGATCGTAAATACGCCGTTACCTTGATGTTTACCATGGATCATTTCATGTTCCTCATGACCTTTTTTCCATACTTCAAAGAGAACCTCATCGGCATTCTCTACATTTTCATTGTTTTGAGTCACTTTGGCGCTAATGGTAACGGACGTATTTGCTTCGATATGCTCAGGTGAGATGGTTAGTTCAACTGCGATCGGTACTGGTATAGGTAACGATTCCGGTTGCTTATTCTCTTTACTTCCTCCACATCCTGCGAGGATGAGGATCATTGCTATGGCTAAAAATATATATTTGTTCATTGTACTCCCCTTACACCCAAGAATATAAACTGCGGAACTCAAGCTGATCGAATAGTTGATGAATCTTTTGACGATTGAACTGTAAGGAGCAGGCATGTAGATCACATTCAACAGGGACATCGGTTCGGATTGTTGCCAGCTCCCTAGATAAGTTGATGAGATCACGATGCTCAATCAATCGCTCCTTCATTTTACCTTTGAGAGCATCGATGTTCATGAACAGATTCTCTACATCTCCATATTCATCGAGCAGCTTAACAGCCGTTTTGGGCCCGATTCCTGGGCACCCTGGAATATTATCAGATGCATCGCCCATAAGGGATTTTAATTCGATGATTTGCTCTGGTCTAGCGACTCCTTTGACCTCGGGTAACAACTTTTCTGTAATGATTTCATAGTTGCCAAAGCCTTTTTTCATCAAAACGACGTGGATCAGTTCTTCTACTAACTGTAGAGTATCGCCATCCCCTGTGAGTATATTTACATGGAAGCCTTCACGTGCTGCACGCTTGGATAATGTACCCATAACATCATCGGCCTCATATCCATGAACACCTACAATAGGGATATCAAATGCTTCGACTAACTCCTTGAGGAGGTCAAATTGCGGAATGAGTTCCTCAGGAGGTTCGCCACGATTGGCTTTGTAATCTGGATAGATGTCGTTGCGAAACGTTTCCTTTCCCATATCAAATGCACATACAATATGGGTCGGCTTGAGGTAATCAATTGCGTTCAGTAGATATTTCGTAAATTGATATACACCATTTGTATATAGACCTGAGCTTGTTTGCATGAATTGCCCCGTAGCCGCCGTAGCAAAAAAACCTCTAAAAAGTAATGCCATACTATCTACAATTAACAGTTTCGGTTGCACTATACGTTTCCTCCAGTTAGACAAATATCATAAATAAGTAGTACTTGACTCTAATACTATCATTTTGATGCATAAAGAGCATGGTATTATTTATAACTCATTCTAAAATAATATGTAGATAAAGAAAATGAGGATCAGTATTAGCTGTAGTAATCCTTTGGCAACGGAACTCGTTAAAAAGGAGATCACTGTAGCAAATGCCACTCGCAGTGCTTCATGAGTGGTTTTATTTTGTAGCTTTTCGACAGCGTAGACAGAGATAAACGGTACGATGATTAAGCCGAATGGTGGAAAGAAAAAGGAGCCTACGATGATCGAGAGACATCCCACGCGCTCTCCCCATTTGGTTCCGCCATACTTTTTGAGGAAAAAGTTGTTGGCCAATATGTCGACGACAAATAAAAAGACGGTAAAGATCATGAGAATGACCCAAAATGAGGTCGTTAACTCCGCTTTATTAATGCCGAAGTGATAGATTAAAAAGCTAATCCACAGCATTGGGATTCCAGGAACAATGGGTTTAATCAATGCCACAAAGGATAGAAAAAAACCAGCTAGCACTAGTAACCAAAATAGAAAGGTAATCATATGTATTCCTCTTTCTCAAGGGGTATTGGTTAATATTACAAAAAATTATAGCATGAAATGGGCTAATTACATACATAAAGTCCTCGGGAGAGATCTTTAGATCCGTGCCGAGGACTTATTAATTTAATCATCTATTAAACTGTAGGCATGACCTCGCTCATAGGAATGCCAAGAGCTTTTGCTACACCTTCACCATATGCTGGATCCGCTTTATAGCAGTGTGTGATGTGACGAATCTGTATGTGTTTTTCCACACCCTGCATATTACGGGCCGTATTTTCGAATAATACTTGCTGTTGTTCCTTGCTCATGAGATTAAAGAGGCGACCAGGCTGTTCAAAGTAGTTATCATCGTCTTCTCTGAAATCCCATATACCAGCATCTCCTTGAAGTGCAAGATATGGTTCTTTGTGTTGCGGCTGCGCTTGCCATTCACCATAGCTGTTTGGTTCATAGTGGAGTCTGCTACCATGATTTCCATCCACTCTCATTGCCCCATCACGGTGGAACGTGTGAACAGGACATTTCGGTTGGTTAACTGGAATCTGATGGTGGTTCACACCTAAACGGTAGCGTTGTGCATCACCATAGGAGAATAGTCGAGCTTGGAGCATTTTATCAGGAGAGAAGCCAATACCTGGAACGACATTTGCAGGTGAAAAGGCTGCTTGCTCTACTTCAGCAAAATAGTTTTCAGGATTGCGGTTAAGCTCGAACTCTCCGACTTCAATGAGAGGGAAATCTTTCTTATACCATACTTTTGTTAAATCAAATGGATTATAAGGCATATTATTTGCTTGTTCTTCTGTCATAACTTGGATGTACATTTTCCATTTCGGGAAATTACCATTTTCTATGTTTTCATATAAATCTTTTTGATGGCTTTCACGATCTTTCCCAACAATTTCTTCTGCCTCTTGGTCCGTTAAATTCTCGATTCCTTGCTGTGAACGAAGGTGGAATTTCACCCAAACGCGTTCATTTTGTTCATTGATCATACTAAACGTATGGCTACCAAATCCATGCATTGTACGGTAAGACTTAGGAATACCACGATCACTCATAACAATTGTAATTTGGTGCAGAGCTTCAGGTAATGAAGTCCAGAAGTCCCAGTTGTTATTCGCACTACGCATATTCGTGCGAGGATCACGCTTAACTGCATGGTTCAAATCTGGGAAATGCATGGCGTCTCTGAAGAAAAACACGGGTGTGTTGTTGCCAACGAGATCCCAGTTACCTTCCTCTGTGTAGAACTTCACTGCAAATCCTCTAATGTCCCGTTCAGCGTCTGCTGCGCCGCGTTCACCTGCAACAGTAGAGAAACGAAGAAACATATCTGTTTTTTTACCGATTTCAGAGAAAATCTTAGCTTTTGTAAATTTCGTAATGTCATGTGTAACAGTAAATGTACCATAGGCAGCGGATCCTTTAGCATGCATTCGTCTCTCAGGAATAACTTCCCTATCAAAATGTGCTAGTTTCTCAATGAGCCAAATATCTTGCAAAAGTACCGGACCTCTTGGACCTGCTGTCATTGAGTTTTGATTATCGACAACAGGGGCGCCTGCAGCGGTAGTTAATTTCCTTTGATTTTCCTTCTCACTCACCAAAACGCACCTCCTAAATGGTTGATTACCTTAGAGTTTCATTAATATAAATAATGAAACTCTACCATTAATTATAACGATTATTAATAAGAAATCAATATTAAATTATATTTAATATTATTATCTGAATTGACAAATAATATTAGAAATCAACATATATACTCATTTCATTGCGAAAAGAATTGAGATAATATAGATATATGCATTCACCAAAATATATTTATGTGTGAAAAATATATGCCAGAAGGAGATCGTAATTGGGTACTTTTTTTGATCCTTATTTACCTGATGATTTTGTGATGTTTTCTTTCTCACATTGGTTGAGTATAACCATATTTCTAGTTTTGATGATTAGTCTCTACGCGTTTAGGTCGTTTATATGGTCAAATCTATTAATTAGAGATGGAATACGATATTTGCTCATTGCTATGCTTTTTATTCCAGAACTCACCTTACATATTTGGTATGCTGTAAAAGATATTTGGGATGTCAAAGATTCATTGCCACTTGAATTGTGTAGTATCACGATGATACTTTCGATCATTATGCTCATTACTCGAAATCGACTCATTTATCAGTTGGTCTATTTTACGGGAATCATGGGAGCGATACAGGCATTGCTTACACCGAACTTAGGCTATCCATTTCCGCATTTTCGCTTTTTTCACTTTTTCATTGGCCATATGGGGATCATCCTCGCAGCTCTATATATGACGTGGATCGAGAAGTATCGACCGACTTGGAAATCAATTGGGATCAATATGATATTTTTGAACGTATTACTCGTGGTTGTAGGGGGAATCAACTATGTATTAGGTTCCAATTATATGTTCCTCATGCATAAACCAGATACACCATCATTGCTCGACTTATTAGGACCGCATCCATTCTATTTAATAGTAGAAGAGGTAGTTGCATTATTGTTTTTTGTACTTATGTATTCTATTTTTTATGTGGTTCCTCAATGGGTGAAACGAACAAGAGATAGTAGATTGTAATTGATAAAAGAAAATAAAAAAGAGTGTCGATCACTCTAGAACATTAAGCGTGAAACGATACTCTTTTTCTAGTTTCTATTTCATATGATTTGCGATTGAAACTAAGTCTTCTCTGGATAAATGGATTGACGTTGTTCCAATTCGATAGACGACCGTTTGTCTATTTACGCTTTCCATCCAAAACAAGTCCTGATATTGATCGGTTTCACTAAAGAAATTTTGGCTATGAATATAGAATGCTTCTTTGTCATTGATGCTCAATTGCTCATAAGCCATTGCTTCATTGGCGAACGATTCTACTCTGATGGGTCCTTCGGGGAAAAGCTCCATTGTTACATATACTTCATCTCCATCATTATTCTTATAAATGCTTGTGTATGCCGTGGTGGGACTAGCGCTAGGGGTGATCTTTTGCCATACTAGTTTTGTTCCAGTTTCTTTGGCTTCCTTCCTGAGAGAGTTGATAAGCTGATCTTCACTAGGAGTGATACTATTAGGAAAGAGTGGATATCCAAATTTTCCTCCTACAAATGCATATTCATCTAGTAAATCTGCTGGCAGGTTATATTCCGATAAAGCTTGATCTAGAGTGTTATTCCAATGCGTAAAATTTGTTTCAATATAAGGATTGGATACAGAAATTAGAGGATTTTTCTTGATCAAAGGATGTTTTTCTTTTGCGAAATCGGATAAATATACGACCGCCGTTTCATCTATTGCTAACTGACTTTTAACATAATTCAATGATTCTCGAATCTCTTTACCCGTTATATGTTGGAGGGTTAAAGTAGGGTCGGCATAAAATTCATAGCTGTGATTATCCTTATTTGCTTTAAACAGTAATTGTGTGGAGGCAAAGGCAAATCCGCTAAGAAGGAGAATGACAATCGCGATCATAGAAAATATTGGCAATCTACATGAAGTCATTTTGGTTTTTTGGGCATCATTTGTATAGATGAGTGATTGTACCTTTTTTTGTACCTGATCATCAATTTCTACAGGACAAGCCAGTTTCTCAGCACGTCTATGAAAGTGCTGCTGTAATTGTTGTTCAATGGACATACGAAGACGCCTCCTTATCGAATCGTTCTGGGTCAGCTTGCAAACGCAATTTCTGTATGGCGAGATGGTGACGAGATTTTACAGTTCCTAGTGGTATGTTCAAAATCGTTGCAATTTCTTCAAATGAGTATTCTTGGTTGTACCTAAGTACAATGACTACCTTTAATTTGTAAGAAAGCTGATCGATGAGAGATTGTATTTCATCTTGAAGCTCGGCTTGTAATATATTCTCGTCATTCCGTGAGTACTCTGGAGTGAGCTCTAATTGTTTTGCACGATGAAAGAGTCTTAATTTCCGCCATACCTTGCGATGCCAATTGTGTACTTGGCGAATGACTAATCCATTAAGCCACGAACGAAAAGGTTGCTTGAAATCGTATTTCGATAGAGACCTAAAAAGCTCGATGTAAACCTCGCTCATCATATCCCCAACGTCTTGTTTGTTTTTGGCGAGGAAATAAACGGTCCGATAGACGTGATCTTTCGTTGTTTCGTACACCTTCTCGAATGCAGCTTGGTCCTCTTTCATCATTCGCCTTAGCACTAAGTGAAAATCTGCATCATTCATTTACCTACCCTCCTGTCATGTCTTCATTACTATATTGGTTCTCAGACGAGATAAAGTTCACTTGGTTTGTTAAATTATATAAGCTTTTTTTCATGAGTGTCCATCACAATACAACATTTTGCTAGCTTCGATTGTGTTATATATGAAGGAGGGATACGAGTGAGGAAGGAGTCTAATATGATAAATCACGAAATTGGAGAGATCTATCATCGACATGTAGATACTTTGTATAAGGTTTGTTTCATGCTTTTGAAAAATGTATCGGATACAGAGGATGCCGTACAAACGGTATTTATTAAGCTCTTGCAAAGCAATAAGTCATTTACAGATCATGAACATGAAAAAGCATGGCTTATTCGTACAGCACAGAATCATTGTAGGAATATACTGAAACATTGGTGGAGTAGGAAAAAGGTGAATATAGAAAGCCTTCCTGAACAGACCATCCCGAAACGAGATGATTTGAAAGATGTTTGGAGACAGGTATTGGATCTCCCTACCAAATATAAAACAGTGGTCTACCTCTATTATTATGAAGGTTACTCAACTAAAGAAATTGCACATATGTTAAACATCAAGGAATCAACGATTCGCTCACAGCTTCATACAGCACGGAAACTTTTGAAAATTAGTATAGAGATGGAGGTTAAGTTATATGAAAATAGAAGAACTGAATCGAGTTATTGATCATTTCGCTCCAAGTGAAAAACAAAAACAAAAAATGTTCGATCGTATAATTAGCCACGAAGCAAAAGCTAAAGTAAAGGGGAAAAGTTCAAAAATCTTACTAATTACGGCTATAATTACTCTCTTTTCTACTACGGCACTTGCTTTTAACAATACAACTTTTTTTAAGGAGATCTTCGGAAATAGTATATATATAGTGAAAGATCAAATTTTATCACCCATTGCAAGTGCAGAGGATGATCGTTTTAGGCTAACTTTAGAGGGTGTATTTTCGGATTCCTTTAGTAGCATGCTGATTGTTTCAGTGGAGGCGCTAAATGAACAAAGTAAGTACGAGTTAGAACAAACCGAACTACAGTTGAACGTAAGAACGGTTCAACTTGATATTCAAGCAAGTACAGTTGATGGAGCAAAGGAACTAAAAAACTACTCAACAGAAAACAAAAAGTATTTTTCAATGTTATTCGTGAGTGTGGATCAAGCACTTAAGGATGATTTGCAGGTTCATTTAACTGCTGGTGTCTCTAATTTATTTGTATCGGTACCAACAAAGAGTACAATCCAATCCATTAATATAGAGGTGGATGGTAAGCATTATAAAAATGCAGACTATACCCCTCAAAACATATTGATTTCTCCTCTCAGTGTTGTGATTATAGGTATTGAAAACGTTATAAATTATCAAATACCCAATCCAAACGTAATCCTTCATTTTACAAATGGAACCAAAATCGAGGTGTTTAATCAGAAATCAGGTTTTGGAGGTTCCAGATTTCCTGAGGATGGAATCACGACAATGTCAGCCCAATTTGAGAAGATCATTGATCTGCAAAAAATACAATTTGTTATCATCGATGGGATCGAATACTCCATCAAATAAAATCACCCGGGTAAAGATCGCTTCTTTGATCCTTACTCGGGTGATTATGTAATCCTACAATTTTTTGCCTAACACATGACTTAATGGTACGCAACCATAATCTCTGCTATCTCTACTATGGTTACGATTATCGCCTAGAACAAATATATGATCATCGGGAACAACGATCTTTTCATTGGAAGAATACCACATTTCTTCTTTAATATATGGTTCATCGAGTAGCTGTCCATTTCGATAGACTTTGTGATCCTTGAATTCGATGATGTCACCCGCTTTTCCGATGACTCTCTTAACATGTTTTTCTCTTGGATTTTGTGTAATGAGAGTAATGAGAGGACTATCAATAATTTCATTAGTAATGGTGCGTTTTAAGTTCAGATGACTATCTATAATGACGATATCGCCATAATCGGGTTCATATCGTAACGTGTGCATAATTTTCGAAACAAAAATGTACTGCTTATCATGTAATGTTGGATCCATTGAGTGACCCTTTACTGTGGTTGGTTGTACAATAAATGTACTAACAAATAGGGCAATAACGAAAGCGAGTCCAAAAGTACGTATCCAACTCCATAGCTCTAGCAAACCCTTTTTCATGATATTCCCACCTTTCAGCAAAAGTATATCATAGATCGATCCGTTAATTTACGCATTTTTGATAATATCGGTAATTCGCATCATGAATGAATATTATCCCAATAACTTTTGAATGACGAGGTTTGTTAAGTTTGGAACGATTTCTAACGAGTATGTCTTTTCCATACGTTCATATTTTTTATGAGCATCCATTCCATATGGACCAATATTAATTACAGGTACATCCAGCTCAAGAATCTCCTTGTAGTTTACATTCAGCTTGGTTCCTGCTGCCGGATTATTACGAGCCTCAGCCATCAAATCATTTTCATTATCACTGATCGATACAAAGCTCATATCAGAAATATAGGGGAAGAAGTTCCTTATAACGATCCGATGTTTGTAGTGTGGCTGCACTTTTTCTACAGCAAATTCTAATGCTTCGATCAGATTTTTCTCATTTCCGCTCTTACCTGTTAGCTCTGTTCGAGGGAAGTGAAGAGATGAGTAGAAGAGTACCATTGCAGGACTTTTATCTTTCATCCATTTCCAAGCCTCTTCAACCACTCTTAATGAAAACATCCTTAGATCCAGGCTTTTATCCTGTAATAACTCTATCTTAAACTGCTCCATATATTGAGAATATGTATCGCCATGTTGTTCAAAGAGAAGTGCATTTAGATCCTCATAGGTCAAAACACGTGACTTCCAAGGTAGCTCCTGATCCGGTTCTCCGCTTTTGTTGCAATAGTCAATGTATCTTGAGCGAACAAGTTCTAGAGCGTTATCAAATGCAATCGTTGCCTGCTCTTTTAGCAATTCCAAAACATCCTTTGGTGACCAAGAATGTACGAAAAAATTGTAATATACATAGGCAGATATTGCCGTTTGTACGGTGTAGCTCGACTTTAAATCGGTTTGCTTTAAAGATACAGGGGGAACAGTAATTTCGCCTAGTGCCTCGTCACATAAATTAGTGTTATAGTTAATTTGTCTAGTCAGTTCAGCAGCGAGCAGGTTCGGATCTAATCCTTCAAAGCTAGAGCCGACATGAGTTTCTGCTCCGGTAATGAAAAAGGCAGGAAGTAGCTTGCCCACAGTTCCTTTGTATACATATCGCTGTTCATCCCCCTCATATCGTGGTGAGACAAAGTCGGAGTTGATCGCCGCAATATACTCAAATCCGCGAGTTTCTTTCCATTGAATAAGTCTTTTTACTGCTGCTTGGATACCCTGTGAAGAATCCTCTTCATCACACTCTGCTATAAAGACAAGATTTCCTGCTAGTTCTTCCGGATGTTCCGAATAATACTTGAGTAAATATAGGTTACTTGCCACACCACTTTTCATGTCTAACACACCGCGTCCGAAGTACCAATCACCTGAATCCAAGTGATGCTGTACGGTAGGTGGGAGAGCTTCGTTTTTTAACGCCTGCATCAATTCATTAGGCTCACAGGCCAAATGCTGCAGATGGTTGAAATCGTCAATACCCACTGTATCAATATGTCCCATCAAAATAATCGTTTTATTGCTCGGCTCTTTTGTTCCCTTTACATATGCAATGACATTGCTTCGCTCCCAATCATCATCAGCTATATGATCGAGGATGAGATTGTCGGGATGTGCTTGGAAATATGGAAATGAAGAGATCTGTTGATAGATGAACTCTGCCATCTTTTTTTCACCAAAGGTGTTTACGATACTATTTACTTGTACCAGTTTAGTGGTCATTGAAAGAACTTGATCCTTACTAGTTAACATATAATTTGATCTCCTTTCTAGGCTACGAATTATTGCTATGATTAAATAAGTATACTCCCTTATATTTTACTCTTCCACATAAGCTCTGGATAAAAAATAGTAACCGTTATCACAAGAAAGTTTTATGATGACAACTCTACGGATCATGAGCCTTCATATGCATTATGAGCGACTATCGGTTTTGAATAACCCAAAAAAGCTGTCGGTATAGAACTTGACGGGTATTACGACAGCTTTTTAGCAAGCTCCAGATAAATAAAAGTATCAGTTTGTGTAACCTAAAACAATGAAAGCCCTACCTCTCTTTCATCCTTACGACTCCTTGATCGCTCCAGTGTGAATCAGGTAATACATTGAAACAAATTCTTAGGGTTAGTTGGAATTTGAACATGATTGGGGAATTTTTTATTTTATTGAGGAACTTCTAGAGGCTTTAAGTTAGAAGCAACTTATCCAGTATAGCATAATAATTAACAAATGTAAAAAATACTTAAAAATTATTATATATTTTTAAAAACTATACGATGATGCTAAAATAAATGTTGACATGTAACATTTATTTAGGTAAATTTGTCTTAATTTAAAGATATTTAGTTTTGAACTAAGTTGCGGCGGTGAGTGTATGACTTCTTATATTAATGAAGATGAACGGAGCGTATCCTTAAAATTATTTGTTGTGCTTTCGAAGGCGTACAAGGTGATTATGGACCATGCGATTAAGGATATGAAAAAATACAATCTTTCTGCATCTGAATTCACTGTACTTGAGTTGCTTTATAATAAAGGGAAATTTCCTTTGCAGCAGATCGGAGAGAAAATACTCGTAACGAGTGGAAGCATAACGTATAACATCGATAAGTTAGAGAATAAAGGTTATATCAAGCGTAGTCCTTGTACAGAGGATCGTCGTGTTACGTATGCAGTTATTACAGAAAAAGGAAAGCAATTATTTGATCGTATTTTTCCTGAGCATTCCCAAGAAATTCAGAAAATGATGCAAGGCTTAACAGTAAATGAACAGAAAGCAACGATCGACTTGTTGAAAAAATTGGGCCTTGGCGCACAGCAGAAATAATTTTGTGTTTTTTGAGCAGTTACATATATAAATAGTTTGAAATGTAACCTTTTGATTCTGATAGATGAGGCGGTCCAAGGTGTATACCCTTGGACCGCCTCATTCTGTATAGAGCTATTTCAAATTCACGATTTCTAACTGGTTTTCTCGAAGGTATTCGATAATTTGTGGTAATGCCTGGAGTGTTTCTTGTGTTTCATGTAATAGAATAATCGAACCTGAAGTCTTTGTTGTAACAATATATTCTAAAATATCCTTATCATTTTTCGCTTTCCAGTCCTCTGTATCACTATTCCAAAGCACCATTTTCATCTGGCTTTGTTCTAAAATCTCTGAAGTATCTGGATTATTGGCACCGTATGGTGGACGGAACAATGCGACAGGCTCGCCTGTTAGTTGCTCGATCAATTGATTTGTTTCAGTAATATTTGCCATTTGTTCTTCAGAATTTAATCTGAGGAATAAAGCATGATCGGTAGAGTGATTGCCGATCGAAAACCCATTACTATGCACATATTCTATAGCTTCAGGATATTGCTTTACGTTTTGACCGATGAAAAAGAAAGTAGCTCCCGCATCATATTCATTTAATACATCTACGAAAGCACTCGTATATTTAGAAGGTCCATCATCAAAGGTCAAGGCGACTGAACCGTCCGGGATCCGATAACTAATGAGATTTGATAATTCGATTGTCGGAAATTTGAGCATTTCTTTTTGTTCTACAAACTCCACAGCTTCAATTTCTTCTCTTACTGGTAATAGCTGCTGTTGAGCCTTAGGTATTGTTTCTTGAATAGTGTTGTTAGGAGTAGTTTCCTGATCAAGTGCGTTTTGGGCTACCGCCGACTGATTGAAATAAGAATAGCTCGAGAAGCCTAGTAATAGAGCAGTAGTTAAGGTCAATACAGCGAGAGCCAATCGATATTGCAATTTCCTTGCTTTTTTTGGTAATGGAACAATTTCATTTTCTACAGTTATAGAGCTCTTTTTTAGCTCTCTTATATGTGTAAGACTCTTAATTTCATTTAATCTTTCAATATAAGCTTTCGAGCAGGGGAAAAATATTTGATCACTTTGATCCCGATATGTCCTCGATACGGAGCTGTAATAATGATTTTGGATAGAATCCCAAAAACTAAGCAGTGACAATCGATATTTGTACGTACCTCGTCCATCTTTTACGATTGATGCCAATTGATCTGCGGTGCTTTTATCAAGCTCCCAAATCAATTGCACACTTTCTTCTAAAGTGAGCATAACTGTCGTTTGCGGTTTCTCAGAGTCATTATTGACCGCTAGTAATTCTAGTAACGTACCTGAATAAAAATGCATATCTTCCCTCCCTCCCTATCTATTAAATAAGTGACTGAGAACTATTATTTTGTTGAATCGGAAGACTCGCTTTTTGATTTATCAAGAGGCGCAAATGAAACTGACATGCGTGCTGTAAAATCATTGATTGTATGTAAGAGCTGGTTTTTTTCTTCGTGTATTTTGTGATATTGATCATTAATTTTTTGGTTTTCAGCCTCTAAATCTCTGATTCTCTCTTCTAATTCTTTAGTTTGTTGCATGCTTTGGTATTGGTGCTTGGTCATTTCTTCATCTAGCTTAGAATATTTACTTTGTTCTTTTTCCAATTGAAATTTGAGATTGTCGATCGCTGTGTTTGAGTTATTTTGATACTCTTTATAATCCTCTAGAAGTTGATCATAGCTCATTTGTTTGTTTGTGAGTTTATCCTCAAGACTGTGAATCTCTTTTTCATAATCCTTGATCTGTTGATCTCTCTTGTTTTGTTCATGCTTTAAACGATTGATCGTTTCATTTGCGTTATGTATTTGCTCGTTTAGTCCCTTGTTTTTAAACAAGAGAATTTGACGTTCATTTAACATGTTTTCTACAGAGACAATTAGGTCTAATGTAATTTTATCTTGATTTTCTCGTGAAAAAATGTTTTTATAACTTGCAGAGCCATTTGTTTGGGCAGAATTTATATCGTCGGACCTAGGCTCATATTCCCCCCTTTCAGGTTGATCGTTATGCTCCTCATCACGAGTAGATAACACTCCCTTTAACCATCCCATCGGAGCTTTTTTTCCAGACATGATGTACTCCTCCTTTAGTTCGATTGAAATAAAAAATATCTATCTTTTTTGACTAATTTTACCAGTGGAAAACGATATAATAGTGCCAAAATTCGTATTATTTCCTTTTTATATCGATCATAACACAATATTTCTACATATGTATATATCAAAAGTCCCTAATTAACTCGAAGTTTAGTAATAATATCAGTGTTTTTCTTTATTGGAATGTTTGATATACTTTTATTAATTTGTACATAGTAAAAAAGGAGGAAGACAATGAGTCAGTTAGACAAGCAATTAGACAAATATGCAGAGCTGGCTGTAAAAATGGGGATTAATATCCAAGTGGGGCAGACGTTAAATATTAGTGCTCCATTAGCAGCTGTAGATTTGGTTCGAAAAATTGTAGCACAAGCGTATGAGGCAGGAGCTAAGCATGTGTTTGTAGATTGGAATGACGAGCAAGTTAACTACCTCAAATACAAACTTGCACCAGAAGAGGCTTTCAGTGAGTTTCCAGCATGGAGAGCAAGAGGATTAGAAGAGCTGGCTGAAGGCGGGGCAGCGTTTTTAACCATTTATGCACAAAATCCAGATCTATTAAAGGATATCGATCCGAAAAGAGTAGCAACTGCAGCAAAGACTCAATCAACGGCACTCAGCAAATACCGTGGATATCTCATGTCAGATATCAATCGTTGGTCGCTCATCTCTGTACCAACTCCTGAATGGGCAATGAAAATTTTCCCTGATTTAGATGCAGATGCTGCAATTGCACAGCTATGGGATGTAATCCTAGAAGTGACACGTGTTAACAATGATGATCCCGTACAAACATGGAAAGAGCATAATGCTCGTCTAGATGAAACTGTACAATATTTGAATAAAAAGCAATACAAACAACTTGTTTACGAAGCAGAAGGAACGAATTTGACTGTCGATCTACCTGAAAATCATGTCTGGGCGGGTGGAGGAGCTGTTTGTGCTAAGGGGCTTCATTTCAATCCTAATATGCCGACAGAAGAAGTATTTACGATGCCACATAAAAATGGTGTCAATGGAGTAGTAGCAAGCACAAAGCCGTTGAACTATGGTGGTAATGTAATCGATAACTTTACACTTACCTTTAAAAACGGCAAGGTAGTTGAATTTACAGCAGAGCAAGGGTATGAGGTACTCAAGCATCTTCTTGAGACAGATGATGGAGCGGGTCGTTTGGGTGAGGTTGCACTTGTCCCACATCAATCACCGATTTCAGAGTCGAATCTCATTTTCTACAACACATTATTTGACGAAAATGCTTCCTGTCACTTTGCACTAGGAAAAGCGTATCCTACGAATATCCAGAACGGCACAGAACTAACAATGGAACAATTGTCCGAAAAGGGTGTTAATGATAGTTTGATCCATGTAGATTTTATGATGGGGTCCGCCACGATGAATATCGATGGGATTACAGCAGACGGCAATCGTGAGCCAATCTTTAGAAATGGCAACTGGGCATTTTAATTAATTGTCGATCATAATAAAGGTGCATTACCGAAACATTGGTAATGCATTTTTTAATGTCAATTAGCAGAGCTGAAAATTGAACAATATACTAAATTGTAAATTAATTTAGTAAAATGTTAAAAAATTAACATAACTTCGAATGTAATTCAAAAAATCTGTTTATTATTATCGTAATTTGTAGAATGCATATGGTATAATACGAAAAAAGAAATGGATTTCTATGGAATGACCGTATATCGGACCAAAAGTTGGTGTTTTTAACGTGTTAGGGTTGGAGGGGAAATAATTGAGGCACGTCAAGCTGAATCGAAATGAGATCAAGACAATGCTAGTGATTATAACAGGGATCTTCGGTCTGTTTGTCGGATACTATTATCGCAGTGAGATTGATCTACCCAACTCTACCTTTTTATCCTTTCACCTCGTTTTAGAAATGTGTAGCATTATGGTTTCATTTATTATCGCAATCCAAGGATGGCTATCCTACCAATATACGCAATCAGTACAGCACCTTCGACTCGGAGCACTCTTTCTCGTAGTAGGATTTATTGACATTGCACATACTTTTTCGTATGACGGCATGCCATTTTTTTTGACAGAGAGCTCAGTAGCTAAAGCAACATGGTTTTGGATCACGGCTCGATTATTGCAATCCATAGGTTTCTTATTTATCTATCTAAACCATAAAAATCGTTCTTTTCCACTCAAACAACAGGGGATTTATGGATTTGGGTTATTCTTATTTACGACTATCTTTTTGGTAATTACATATTATGCTGATAGCCTACCTCTTCTTGTAATCGAGGGAGTAGGTGTAACTGGATTAAAAAGAGGGATGGAATATTTAAACAGCTTATTGCTCCTCATGACCTTTATCATCATCCTGCGGCAGTATTATAAGGAAAGGACAACGAGATTACTTAATTTATTATCCGCTTTTGCACTGCTCTTTTTTAGTTCGTATCTATTTACAATGTATACAAGCATTTATGATTCAATAAACTTCATCGCCCATATTTTAAAAGCGATTGGATACATATTTTTATTAAAGGGAATTTACTTTTTTGAAAGAGAGAAGCAGTATATTAATCAGCAGCTCATCGAAAAACAATTGGATCATGAAAGAAATAACTTGCAAACAATTTCTTGGAATATGGGAGAAGGTGTTCTCGTAACCGATGCCCAGAAACGAGTTACCTTTTTGAACCCTGAAGCTGAGCGATTGCTCGGTTGGTCAAAGGACGAGTTACTCCATCAGCCTCTATATAATGTAGTTTGTAATGAAAATAATATTGATTCTTTGTCTCTCTTTACCACGGAAATGGGTACACAAAAGCAAGAAGCACTTTTTACTCGCAAGGATGGGAGCAGGGTATCCTTGATGTGCTCAGTTGCACCCTTGATTATTGATGAGGAAATTGTAGGTTCTGTCGCTTTATTTCTTGATATTACGAAAGAGAAGGTTCAGCAGGATATTATTGAGAGACAAGCCTTTTATGATGATCTTACGGATCTTCCTAACCAGCGTCAGATGAAGAAAATACTCGAAGACCTAATGTTGGAGCAGAAAGAATTCTCACTATTCCTCTTGAATATGGAACGTTTTAAAAGGGTAAATGATTCACTAGGCCCTGATATCGGTGATCTCATCATCCGTGCGACTGGTAAACGTTTACGGCAGGAGATCAATGATGGGAATTATTATATCGCCCGTAATCGGGGGGATGAGTTTGCAATTATTTTACCAGGGATCGTTTCAGAGCGAGAAATTACGGAATGGTGTGAACGAATTCAGTCTATTTTTAACGCACCTATTCGGACCTCCAATTACGAGGTTATGGTCAACATCAGTATTGGCGTTTCGCTCTATCCATTACACGGTAGTGAGATTGAGCAATTGATTAAAAAGGCGTATGTTGCACTGTATAGCTCTAGGCAGCAAAGCAATCATTATTTAATCTATCACCCATATATGGATAATCGAGCCTATGAGGGCTTGATGCTTGAAAACCATCTTTACAAGGCGCTGTTGAATGAGGAGTTTACGCTTGTTTATCAACCACAAATTGATGTGAGTTTGGGTAAGGTTATTGGTCTTGAAGCTTTGCTTCGTTGGAATCATCCCGAGAGAGGTATGATCTCTCCAGCAGAGTTTATTCCGATTGCAGAAGTTTCTGGACTGATTGTCCCCATTGGTGAGTGGGTATTGCGTACCTCGTTACAGGATCTAAAAAGTTTACATGATTTAGGCTACACCCATTTGACCATGTCTGTGAATCTATCAATTCGACAATTTTATGATGAGAGACTACTAGATAAAATTAAAACAATTATCAATGAAATCGGTGTTCCACCTCATCTCTTAACATTGGAGTTAACGGAAAGTATCATGATGAATTCTGAAAGTACTCTAGCTATTTTGCAACGATTAAAATTGTTGGGCATTAAAATTAGCATTGATGATTTTGGTACTGGGTATAGCTCACTTGCATATCTCAAAAAGCTACCGATCGATTCGCTCAAGATCGATCAGTCCTTTATCCATGATATTATTAGCGACAAAAGTGATTTAGCAATCGTGTCTACGATTCTATCAATGGCCAAGCATTTAGACTTAGAAGTAGTTGCAGAAGGGGTAGAAACGTATGATCAATTGCTTCAGCTTAAGTCTCTCCAAGAAAATATAATGGTGCAGGGCTACCTTTTTTCAAAGCCATTGCCCCTAGAGCAATTGAAAGAAAACTGGGACTCATTAACTAAAGTTATTCATTAAATTAATTACAAACCTTTATGTATTTACATTCGACAAATATTGATTATAATGAAGAAGGTGCATGAAAATGTGCCTTTATTTTTTTATAAAAAAGATGTTCATTGGAGGAGAGTTCAATGTTCAGCAGTGCGATTCTAATCGCGTTTGGTATCATCGCTTTAATAATCCTATCTTTATTGTTATACTTGTTTATTCTCTCTAGAAGGCCACAACATTCTATCATCCGGAATCATCCATTTTTAGGCTGGATGCGCTATTTACTAGAGAAGCTAGGGCCAGAATTTCGTCAATATTGGTTTGATGATGATTTAAAAGGAAAGCCATTTTCACGTTATGATTTTATTGGTCTTGTTCTATCAGCTAAATATCGTACAGATTTGCTTGGCTTTGGTTCAAAGCGTGACTTTGAAAAGCCAGGCTATTATATTGCCAACTCAATGTTCCCTGTTCTCATGGATCAATTAAAGGTAAAAGAAGAAGGCAAAGTTCCTTCCAAAAAGTACGTAATTGAACATGAAGGGGTATTTCGTAGAAAAGAAAAAATGATTAACGATCAAACCGATCGCTGGCTATACTCCGATGACGATGCGATTGTAGTTGGTGCAGAGCGTAAGTATCCTTGGATCATAAATGGAATGTTTGGTGCTTCTGCAACCTCTTATGGAGCTGTTGGAGAAAATTATATTTTATCTACAGGTAAAGGGGCGGCAATGGCCGGTGGGTCTTGGATCAACACTGGTGAAGGAAGTATTATTGAAGAACACTTGTCCACAGGAGCCGATGTGATGGCTCAAATCGGACCTGGATTATTTGGTTATCGTGATGAAGAGGGGAACTTCTCCTGGAATGAATTTTTGGCTAAAGCTGCAGAACCGAATGTTAAAGCATTTGAGCTAAAGTTTGCACAAGGAGCCAAAATTCGCGGTGGACACTTAGAAGGCAGCAAGGTTAGTCCGAAAATTGCTGCAATTCGTAAGGTTCCCGTAGGTAAAACAGTGAATTCACCCAATCGCTTTGCATTTTTAAGCAACCCAGAGGAAGCACTTACCTTCATAAAACAGTTACAGGATCGTAGCGGTAAGCCAATCGGGATTAAAATTGTAGTTGGTCTACAAGAGGACCTCGAACGCTTTATGCAAACGATGATCAAGCTCGATATATATCCTGATTTTATTACTGTGGATGGTTCAGAAGGCGGTACAGGTGCAACTTACAAAGCGATGGCCGACTCAATGGGACTACCACTCATTCCAGCATTAATCACATTTATTGATACTGCTGTAAAGTATGGAATTCGTGACAAGTTTACCGTCATTGCTTCGGGTAAGCTGATCTCTCCTGATAAAGTAGCGATTGCTATTGCAATTGGTGCCGATCTTGTAAGCTCTGCACGTGGATTTATGATGGCAAACGGGTGTATTTTGGCCCTGCAGTGCCACTCGGGTAAATGTCCTGCAGGTGTAGCAACCACCAATCAAAAGCAACAGGATGCACTCGTACCAGAAGAAAAGCAATGGCGTGTAATGAATTATATTATTAGTCTTAGATTCTCACTTTATACACTTGCAGCAGCAGTAGGAATTGATAGTCCACGCAAATTTTCACGAGATCATATTGTCTTTACAGATGGACATGGCAAAGTAGTTACATTAAGTGAACTGTTCCCATTGCCAGAACCTGTGAAAACGGAAGAAGAAGAAAAAGAATTGACAGTTGTATCATAAGAAAGTCAAGTTGTATTCATATAATTGGAAAAAGGTAGGCACATAAATTGTGTCTACCTTTTTTGGTTAGTTTTCCTATGATGGGGTATACCATTATTAGGAATTCGGAGGAAGCATACCATAAGGAGGGATCACTTTGAATCAAAATCGCTCTGCTGGTCATCAGCATCAAGAAGAGGAAGAGGATCTAAAAGGGGCCTTTTTGAGCTCGTTGATCGTAGGTGTCATTATTCTTGCCATATGGATCAGTATCTTTGTAGTCTATTTTAATCGTCTCTAGAGGAGGAATATTTAATGATAAATATCCCGCGTTATGAACGGATCTGGTTAACGCTAGGTGGAGCCTCAATTGTTATTTTTTTAGTTTTATCAGGGTTTATGGCCGTATCGATGAATCTTAACCCTCCCAATCACACTAAAACAATAGATCCACAGGCTGTATTGACAACAGCGCCCTTTGATACTCCAGGGCTACGCCAAATTGGACCTAATGAGTATGAATTGGTGATGGTTGCAGGTATTTTTTACTTTCGCCCTGATCTCATTACTATTCCAACTGGTGCAAAGATTCATTTTAAAGTAACAACTCCAGATGTAGTACACGGCTTAGAAATCCCGAACACAAACGTCAATATTATGGCGATTCCCGGGCATATCACGGAATATACATACACATTCAAAAATCCAGGCGATTATCTCATTCTTTGTAATGAGTATTGTGGTACGGGACATCACCTTATGCTTAGTCGCATCGTTGTAGAATAGTGAAAGGTAGGAACTGATATGGAGCATACTCTAGAATCCCAAACCAATGATGAGCGTGTGGATCTCCAAAAGGGTTATTTTTCCTTTGAAAAAGCAGATGGTCGCTTGATCCTTACGTATATTGTTGTTTCTATATTAGCGCTATTTATAGGAGCGATAGCAGGTGTATTGCAGGCACTAGTACGTGGGGGATACTTAGTCGTTCAACCACAAGTATATTACTTATTACTTACCCTTCACGGTGTCACATTGGCATTGATCTACACAACACTGTTTATTTTTGGTTTTCTATATTCTGGAGTTATCAAAACTACAGGTGGCAGGATGAGTGATCGAAATCGTAGCATAGCCTGGCTCGGCTTTTACTTAATGGTAATTGGTACTGTCATTGCAGTCGCGATGATCGCTAGCTATAATGCGAGTGTGTTGTATACTTTCTATGCACCTCTACATGCCTCTCCATGGTTTTATATAGGAATGACCCTAGTAGTCGTTGGAAGCTGGGTGAGTACTATTCCGATTTTTTCTAGCTATTTTACTTGGCGCAAGCGTAATCCGAATAAACCATCACCGCTTTTTGCGTTTATGTCAGTAGCTACTTGTATTTTATGGCTTATTGCTACATTGGGCGTAGCGGTCGAGGTGCTATTTCAGCTGATACCATGGTCATTTGGCTGGATTGATGGCATCAATGTATCATTGAGTAGAACTCTTTTCTGGTATTTTGGGCATCCCTTAGTCTACTTTTGGTTATTGCCTGCTTATATATATTGGTACGTCAATGTACCGTTTTTAGTAAAAGGCAAGCTCTTTAGTGATTCATTGCCACGACTGACGTTTATATTATTTATTCTATATTCGGTTCCTGTAGGTCTTCACCACCAACTGATGGAACCAGGAATAACCTCACTATGGAAGTTTATACAGGTCACCTTAACGATGCTCGTCGTTGTTCCTTCATTGATGACGATCTTTGCGATCTTTGCAACCTTTGAATTGGCAGGGCGAGAGAAGGGGGCTACAGGGAGATTTGGTTGGTTAAAGAAGCTTCCGTGGGGAGATGCTCGTTTTCTGACTCCCTTCCTAGCGATGGTGATGTTTATCCCAGCTGGTGCAGGAGGAATCGTCAATGCGAGCTATCAGCTTAATGAAATGATCCATAATACTCTTTGGATCGTTGGGCATTTTCATATGTCATTAGCAACCTCTGTAGTAATGACATTTTTCGGGATTTCCTATTGGTTGATCCCATTGATCACGAGACGGGAGTATACTTCACTTGCCAATCGTTTAGGAATTCTACAAAGCGTTCTCTTCTTTGGAGGGATGCTATTAATGAGTGGGGTTATGCATATCATTGGTCTTTTTGGAGCACCAAGACGGAGTTATTTTTCTACCTATAATGAACATCCGGCTGCAACAGAGTGGACGCCTTATCTCAAAGTTACTGCAATGGGTGGCGTGATGTTGTTTGCAGGTTTGATTGTGTATTTTGCTATAGTGATTTACCTACTGTTTTTTGCGCCCAAGACCAAAACACTGACGTTTTATCCGATTGGAGTCGTTAATGAGAAAGCACAACGTCCGCCAATGATCTTGGAGCGCTGGTCACTGTGGATTGCGATCACTTTTGTACTTATTTTACTAGCGTATACTGTACCGATATGGAACTTAATTCAGGACGCCCCACCGGGAGCACCGCCAATACGTAGCTGGTAAAATAATTATTTGAGTTCGCCTGACATTTGATGTGAGAGAGCCTGCTCATCTGCATGATACGAGGAGCGAACCAATGGCCCAGCTTCACAATGCGTAAATCCTTTGTGAAGTGCGATTTCTTTGAGCTCTTGAAACTCATCGGGATGATAGTAACGATCTACAACCAAATGAGTTTTGGTTGGCTGTAGATACTGTCCAACTGTGACAATATCTACATGATTGGCACGTAAATCATCCATAGTTTCTAGGATTTCTGCCTTGGTCTCTCCTAGACCTACCATAATGCTGGACTTCGTCGGTATATCAGGAGCGAATTCCTTGGAACGGCGTAATAATTCCAAGGATCGCTCATAGGTTGCCTTAGCTCGTACTGTAGGTGTCAATCGGCGCACTGTCTCAATATTATGATTGAGTATATTCGGTCTAGCCTCTAATAAAATTTTTAGATTGTCATATTCTCCGTGCATATCCGATGGCAAAACCTCGATGGTTGTCAGTGGACTTCTACGGCGAATAGCGCGAACCGTATTTGCAAACACAGAAGCTCCACCATCATTTAGATCGTCTCGCGCAACAGCTGTAATGACGACATGCTTTAGCTGCATTTGCTCTACCGCTTTAGCCACGCGTTCTGGCTCTTGCAAATCCAATTCAGTAGGTAGTCCCGTTTTTACAGCACAAAATCTGCAAGCACGAGTACAAATATCGCCTAAAATCATAAAGGTGGCGGTTTTACGAATTGCCCAACATTCGTGGATGTTTGGGCATTTTGCTTCTTCACAAACTGTATGCAGCTCTTTTTGACGCATCATCTGCTTGAGCTCTTTATACGTTTCGTTTGTGTGTAATTGAATCTTTAACCACTCTGGCTTCCGTTGATAATCTCTTTTTTTTGTCATGGCTTCCTCCATTAACGCATAAAGTTCCATTCGTCCTGATTGTAGCGTTCATTTGCTATTTGTTCTACTTGATTTAATTGTACTTCTGTTAATTCATAAGGAAGTAATTCAACATCCAACCCAACGGCAAACCCTGATTTAAAGGCTTGGCTCACCTCATCCATTGATACCGTGCGTTTTAGGACGGATTGAATGGTGACGGCACGATCAAGAAATTTTAATTTTGCTCGTTCACGATATTCCTCACTAGAGTATTTGAAGCAGGAGAATAGTTTATCCACTTCGATATCGAGTAAAATGGAGCCATGCTGCAATATGACGCCTTGCTGTCGTGTTTGCGCACTTCCTACGATTTTCTTTCCGTCTACTACGAGCTCATAATAGGAAGGAGTATCAAAGCAGACAGCGGAGCTCGGTTTTAATAGAGCGTTTTTATCTTCCTTAGAGGTAGGCATCGAAAAATATGCGTTAATACCAAGATTTTGAAAGCCTAAACGAATGCCTTCAGAGATGATTCGATAGGCTTCTGTAACAGAATGAGGCATCTTGGGATGGCTTTCTGATACAACAACGCTATAGGTTAATTCATGATCATGTAGGACTGCCCGTCCACCCGTTAAACGCCGAACTAGACCCAGTTGATGCTCACGTACCCCATCAATATCAATCTCTTTATCTAGCTTTTGAAAATATCCTAGAGATAGTGTAGCTGGATTCCATCGATAAAAACGAAGCACAGGTGGAAGCTGTTTTTGACTCACCCATTGCAAGAGAGCTTCATCTAATGCCATGTTAAATGCAGGACTAGACTCACCAGTATCAATAAATAGCCATTTTTCTTTCATATAGCCCTCTTTCTATATACATAACTAAAATAATATTCCTAATTATACAACATCCCTTCCATCCATATCTATGATTTTTTAATACTGATCAGCCATCGGTGAAACAGACAGCCTAATTTTTTCATGCAGGAGATCAGTTGGATAAAGTCGAATTCTTATTAATCCAACTTTTCATTTCTAACTTTGGTATGGATGTAAACTTGACGATGAAAGGGAGAACAGCATGAAAAAATACGTAGTACTGGTTTTAGTATTTCTATTATTTGTTGCAACTATCGCTTGTGGTAAGAGCAAGGATGATGAGCTCGTAGATCCAGAACCAGTGCAAGTAGTTCAAGAAGAGACGAAGCCCGGACCACAGAAAGAGCCTGTAGTAACGGAAATTCTATTACCATACAAAGCACCTCTAACAGGAGTGCCATCAAATAAGCTCATAGATGCTCGTATTGCAATGGTTATAATCGAAAATCATGGACAGGCTCGCCCGCAGTCAGGACTAGATAAAGCAGATATGGTGTATGAGATACTCGCAGAGGGTGGAATTACACGTTTTGCTGCCTTTTATCAGAGCGAATATCCAGAGACTGTAGGTCCCGTCCGTAGTATTCGTCCTTATTTTATTCGTTTGAGCGAGGGCTTTGAGGCACTGATGATCCATGCAGGCTGGAGTCCCGAGGCGGAATCGATTATCTTAAAGGAAAAGCTACCTAGTATTAATGGTCTCATTTACGAGCCTAAATATTTTTGGCGCATCAAAGAGCGCAAGGCTCCTCATAATATGTATACTAATTTTGACAATATAAAAGAGGCTACACAAAAGTTAAAATTGAAAGAAGTAGCTAAATCCCCACAATTTTTATTTAAGGGGAAAACTGATGTGGTAAAGGGAGAAGTAGCTACTGAAATACAGATCAAGTATAATAGTACCTATCGTGTAGGATACCACTATGATACCGAAAAAGAGATCTATACTCGAACTATTAATGATAAACCACATGCGGATGCTGTTACAAAGCAAGCGTTATCGACTACAAATCTTATGGTTATTCTCGCAAAGCATAAAGTACTAGACTCGGAGGGAAGGCTTTCTGTCGATATTGCCTCAGGTGGAAAAGGCTATTTGTTTCAGCGTGGTAAGGGTCAAGAGATCACATGGAAGAATGATAATGGGGTTATCCAACCGTATTTAAATGGAACACAGCTATCACTGTATCCAGGTAAGACATGGATTAACATAGTTACTGATGGGGCACCAGGAGTTACATTCAAATAGTCACTTCGGGCTTCTTAACAATAGCAACGCTTTAGTACTTGTATATTTTAAAGTTGTACAATATTACAGAAACCTCTTATAATGAAGAGGTAAGAAGTTCGTGCAGGGAGTGAATAAGGTGAGACTTAATAAACTTAAAGAATATGGAATTGACCAGCTATTCGAAGCGATCCTGTCGCTGAAAAATAAAGAAGAATGCTATCTTTTTTTTGATGATTTATGCACCGTCAATGAATTGAAATCGCTATCGCAACGATTGGAAGTAGCGCGGATGCTTCGACAAGGGCAAACCTATAATCAAATTGAAGATACGACTGGTGCAAGCACTGCTACAATATCCCGTGTAAAGCGTTGTCTACATTATGGTAATGATGCTTATGAAATGGTTTTGGATCGTATCTCCATAGATTCAACAGATGAACCCTCAAAATAAGAGGGTTTTTTTTCTTCCTGTTTGGATTCGAGGCTAGGATAGGATAAAATATAGAGAGGTAAAGCCTACATGGGAGGAAGAAATGCATCATTCGGGGTACAAACATCAATTTAAAATCGATCCAGCACGAGTCCTTGATGACGATCAATTGGATAAAATCTGCAGATCGGGAACTAATGGGATTATCATTGGTGGAACAGATGGGATTACATATGAAAATTCTTTAGCAATCTATAAACGGCTACGCTCATATCAGGTGCCAATCTATCAGGAGATCTCTCGAACGGATGCGATTTTGCCAGATTGTGACGGTTACCTCATCCCTCTGGTTGTAAACGCTACTGACCCGTATTGGCTATTTCAAGCACATCAGCAAGCAGTTAAAGAGCTTGGGAGACTGATCCCGTGGGAAAAATGCCAAGTAGAGGGCTATATTGTCTTAAATCCCGACTCGAAAGTAGCGCAGCTGACTAAGGCACAGACAGATTTAAGTGACGAGGATGTTATCGCTTTTGCTCGTCTAGTAGATCGACTGCTAAAGCTACCCTTTCTGTATATCGAATACAGTGGGATATATGGTGATCCTAATCTATTACGCAAGCTCAAGCATACTCTCCATCATACGGAACTCGTTTATGGGGGAGGTATAGATACCAAAGAGAAGGCCGATGAAATGGGACTATTTGCGCATACGATTGTCGTGGGCAATGCTATTTATGAAGATCTCGATAAGGCATTAGAAACCGTAAGTCGTCCATAGGAGTACTTATTATCTACCAATAAATATCATTTGGGTTGTTCGGAGGAGAATATGAATCTTATTTCAGATAATAGTCCATTACTACAAGGTTTAAATCAGGAGCAAAAGCAAGCCGTTGTAACAACGGAAGGACCGCTATTGATCGTTGCAGGAGCGGGAAGTGGGAAGACTCGCGTACTGACCCATCGCGTAGCTCATCTGTTAGAACGAGGCGTTGCACCTTGGAGCATTTTAGCGATTACTTTTACCAATAAGGCAGCACGTGAGATGAATGAACGCATCACGCGTTTGGTAGATGGACAAGCGGAAGATATCTGGATTTCTACCTTTCACTCGATGTGTGTGCGGATTTTAAGAAGGGACATCGAAAAGATCGGAATATCACGTAACTTTACGATATTGGATTCGTCGGATATGCTTTCTGTCGTCAAGTCATGTCTTAAGGATCTGAATTATGATCCTAAAAAGTTCGATCCTCGTGCTATTCAAGTAAAGATAAGTGGACTTAAGAATGAACTAAAGAGCTCTGCGGATTATGCACGTCTAGTTGGCGGCGAGGATTATTTTCAAAAAGTCATTTTAGAGGTTTATAAGGCGTATGAGAAGAAGCTAATTGCGAACAATTCGTTGGACTTCGATGATCTCATTATGAAAACGATCGAATTATTTACAGAGGTGCCCGAAGTTCTTCATTTCTATCAAAATAAGTTCCGCTACATCCATGTTGATGAGTACCAGGACACGAATCGCGCCCAATATATGCTCGTTCAAATGCTCGCTGATCGCCATCGCAACCTCTGTGTAGTAGGAGACGGTGACCAGTCTATTTATGGGTGGCGCGGTGCGGATATTAGCAATATCCTAAATTTTGAAGGGGATTATCCAAATGCTCAGGTGATCAAGCTCGAACAAAACTATCGCTCGACGAAGACGATTCTAAAGGCAGCGAATGAAGTAATTAAGCTAAACACCTCACGTAAGCCAAAGGATCTGTGGACAGATAATGAGGAAGGTGCCAAAATCAAGCATTATCGTGCTTCGTATGAGCAGGATGAGGCTTTTTATATCACCGCTGAGATTCAAAAACTTAGAACTGAGGGTTATAAGTATCGTAATTTTGCGATTCTATATCGGACGAACGCGATGTCACGTGTGATCGAGGAAGTTTTTATTAAATCGAATATCCCCTATCAGATTGTAGGAGGAATCAAGTTCTATGAGCGTAAAGAAATCAAGGATCTTCTCGCCTATTTACGCTTGATCTCAAACCCAGATGATGATCTTAGTCTGCAACGTATTATTAATGTACCGAAACGAGGAATTGGTGATACGACAGTTGATAAAATTGCCGCCTATGCAACAAGTCAAGGAATATCGATGTATGCAGCATTAGGTAGGGTAGATGAGATGGGTCTATCCACGCGATTTGCAGGGAAGCTCATCGAGTTTCGTGATTTGATTCGCAATCTCTCACAGATGAATGAGTATCTCTCGGTTACCGAATTGACAGAAGAGATGATTACCCGAACGGGCTATCGTTTGGAGCTACAGGCCGAAGGTGGACTTGAAGCACAGGCACGTTTAGAGAATATCGAAGAGTTTCTTTCTGTTACACAGTCATTTGAACAAAATAATGAGGATGCTACATTGGTGTCATTCCTTACAGATTTAGCATTAATCGCAGACGTTGATTCATTTGATGATGAGGAAGAGCAAGGCAGTGCTGTCGTTTTGATGACGCTACACAGCGCCAAAGGCTTGGAGTTTCCGGTAGT
>JACDJB010000257.1_pt1 | contig 65045 bp, 62 predicted proteins | sample 7454121 | NCBI WGS metagenome assembly JACDJB01 (sample SAMN14253290, study PRJNA609438) | sludge metagenome | isolation source: sludge after 25d culture with pyrite | collected 2018-12-20 | reverse complement strand
CAGCACTGCTTAAAAACACAGCAGTCTACGGCGGGGCTCGCCGAAAGTAACGCTTGTGGAGATACGAGTAGCGCAGTCAGGCGCTCGGCCCAAGAACCCACCGAGGTACTAAATAGCGGTTCGATGCCGCTATTTGGTACGTTAGGAATCCTCGTTCTTTAGCGTGAAAGACAGGCATTTCTGACCGAGCGAGCTCCCAGCCATCGAAGGCCATGGGAGTTGGAGCGAAGCGGCTCAGGCGCTGGCTGGTTGGATAAATCCGAACTTGGTCAGCGCCTTGATCCAGCGTGGTGCGTTGCGTTGAACGGCCAGGGCTTCATAGTCGGTGGCGCTGTCCCGGTAGTGTTCGCCACGCTGGAGCATGAAGAAGATCGTTCGTAGTATTTTGTGGCCGATGGCGATGATCGCGCGTTTATAGCCGCGTCGAACCACCAGGGCCTGGAATTTCGATTTGAAGACGGATTGGGTACGACTGGCAGCATGAGCGAACTCGCACAGCAGACGGCGAACATACAGATTGCCCTTGCGAGCATGACCGGATTTGCGCTTGCCGGCTGACTCATTATTGCCAGGGCAGATGCCGACCCAAGAGGCAAGACGGTCAGCGCTGCCAAAGACATCCATGTCGGAGCCGATTTCGACCAACAGCATGGCGGCCCCGATCAGATTGACGCCGGGAATGGTTTGCAGCAGAGCCAAGGCGTTGTGTTCGGATTTCAGTTCGGCGAGCAGCCGGGTATCGAAGCGAACGATACGGGCCTCGATTTCCTCGACATGCTGCATCAGCTCATCCAGGACGAAGCGATGGCTGGTCGTCAGGTCGCCTTGCAGGGCATCGAAGATTTCCTCGCGACTGGCCTTCAGCCGGCGACTGGCCAACTTGAGTACCTCCTGCGGCGGCTGCCCGGCGATAATCGCCTTGACCATGGCGCGTGCCGACTGGCCGTGCAGATCGCTGACCACCACGCCCAGGCGCACACCACTATCGGTGAGCACCTTGTGCAGACGATTCTTCTCGCTGGCAAGTTGCCCGACAAGTTTCTGCCGTTGGCGAGCAATCAGGCGCAATTCTCGCAGCTTGGCCGGCGGCACAAACGAACCGCGCAGCAGTCCCGCCCGTGCCAACGTCGCCAACCAGTGGGCATCGCCCACGTCGGTCTTGCGGCCCGGCACATTTTTGACATGTTGCGCATTGACCACCTTGGCACGGATGCCAAGCGCTTCCAGTGCCGCATACGGGCTTTTCCAGTAGATGCCAGTGCTCTCCATCACGACTTCGTCGGGGTGCAGCGACGCCACCCAGTCGGCCAGCTCCTTGCGGTTTCGCTTGAACGCACCGAATTGTCGTTGCTCGATGCGCATGCTGCCGTCGGCTTGCTCAATCAGCGCACAGGCCGTGATCTGTGCCTGATGAATGTCCAGACCGATCACCCGTTTGTACAATGCAACCAGTTCCATACCACCTCCTGTCGATTAGACTTAAGGGTGGAAGGTGGCGGGTGCCGGAACCGAATGTGCCTGAAGGCGACATGTCGCCAACGGCCTGTTTAGCGTGCGCTCTCTGTGGAAGCAATCCGGGGTGCGAGTCAGTCCGGCCGGTCACGTTAGGTGCGGGGTCGAGCCGCCAAAAATTTTTACGACCTTCACCCGACACCTTCCACCCCAAAGTCTCTTTCATCTTCAGGGGTGGTGCCAACCACCATGATCGTTAGGGCGAGAAGGAGGTCAAGAGCGCGACCTTGCCCTGCAATGATTTCTGCGATTTCTGCATGGAAAACTCCTTGGGGGTTGTGTGGCATCACCCGGGATCTGGCTGCCGATCTTGCCTGCGGCGATGATGCCGTTGATGATCATGGAAAGTAGCCTTGAAAATATCGTAATGATAATTACGTTAACGATCGGTATGATTATTGTCAAGCAGTTTCGTACTGAGCGTTGAACTTTGGAGCCATGGGACTGGACTGATGGGACGCCGTCGAGAATTCGATGTGGATCAAGCGCTGGACGCCGCGCTGTGCGTCTTCTGGCGCAAGGGCTACGAGGGTGCCTCGTACACTGACCTGACCGCGGCAACCGGCGTGGAAAGGCCCGCACTTTATTCCGCGTTCGGGAACAAGGAAGCACTTTTCCGCCAGGCGCTGGCGCGCTACTACGCGCACTACCTGGATTTCATTCCCGCAGCGCTGGCGCTGCCCACCTCACGGGAGGTGGCGGCGCACATCCTGCACAGCGCGGCGGAACTGAACACCCGCTACCCGGATCACACGGGGTGCCTTGGCGTCGTGGGCGATCTGGCGGGTTCGGACGACACAGAGCCGGTTCGCCGTGCGCTGGTCGAAGCCCGCGCCAAGGGGGAGTCCGCGCTGCGCGAGCGTTTTGAGCGCGCCAGGCGGGAAGGGGATCTGCCGGAAACAGCCGACTGCGCGGTACTGGCAGCCTATGTTTGTACCGTGCTGCACGGCATTGCGGTCCAGGCCAAGGCCGGTTTCGGCCGGACAAAGCTGGAGGCCATTGCCGAGCAGGCGCTTTCCGCCTGGCCATCGGCATCCAGCGAGGGGCATGCTTGACGCGGCCAACCTTGAATTCTTTGCCGGTTCGACCATGTTCCGCGCAATCGGACTTGCGATCGTCATGGTTGCAATGCAAATGGATTGCACTTTCTACACATCTAATGGAGCATCCCATGAAATACACATTCACGGGCCATAGCGCCCTCGTCACCGGAGCCGGCTCCGGCATTGGTGCGGCCATCGTGCGGCTGCTCGCGGCCAATGGCGTTTCCGTCGTGGCGTCGGATCTTTATGCCGATGGCGTCGAGCAGCTGGTGGCGCAAATCGTCGCGGCAGGTGGCAAGGCGGTGGCCCATACGGGCGATGTGGCGCAGCCGGCGGATGCGCAGTCCGCAGTCGACTGCGCCCTGCAGCATTTCGGCGCGCTGCATCTGGCGGTGAACAATGCGGGCATTGCCGGTGCGGCAACGCCGGCGGGCGAGCTCTCCCCGCAGGACTGGCGCCAGGTGATCGACGTCAATCTGAGCGGGGTGCAATATGGCCTGCGCGCCCAGATTCCCGCGCTGCTGGAAGCGGGCGGGGGCGCCATCGTCAATGTTTCGTCCATTCTGGGCCTGGTGGGCAATGCCGAGCTTGCGGCGTACACGGCGGCCAAGCACGGCGTGACCGGCCTGACGCGCTCGGCGGCGCTGGCGTATTCGGCCCGGGGCATCCGCATCAATTCCATCCATCCGGGCTATGTGGAAACGCCTATCCTGGATTTCCTCGATGCCGAGGCCCACGCGGCGCTGGCCGGCCTGCATCCCATCGGCCGCATCGGGCACCCGGACGAGATTGCCCACGCCACCGCCTTTCTGCTGTCCGATGCCGCCAGTTTCGTTACCGGCAGCGCGCTGGCGGTGGACGGTGGCTATACAGCCATCTGACGCGAGCGCTAGGGGGCCTGCAAGGCGATCGGCCGCAGGCCTCCCGTTAGGGCATTGGCTGCGGCGCCGGGTGCCGCAGCGTTCGCTTCCGCAGCCCCGCGTCGGGCGGCATCCGGCTCGAGCTGAAAGCGTGCCACCAGGCGCGCCAGCTCCTCGGCCTGTTCGCGCAGGCTTGCAGCGGCGCTGTCGACTTCCTCGACGAGCGTGACGTTTTGCTGCGTCACCTGCTCCATGTGGATCATGGCTTCGTTCACTTGCGAGATGCCGATGCTTTGTTCCGCGCTGGCGAGAGTGATTTCGGACATGATGCGTGACACATCCCGGATGCTGGTGACGGTTTCATCCATGGTGGCGCCGGCATCGCTGGCCTGGCGATGGCCCGCGCCGATGGCCGTGACCGAACTGTCGATGAGCTCCTTGATTTCGCGCGCGGCTGCGGCGCTGCGCTGCGCGAGCGCGCGGACTTCGGTGGCGACGACGGCGAAGCCGCGGCCTTGCACGCCGGCGCGCGCGGCTTCCACGGAGGCGTTCAAGGCCAGGATGTTGGTCTGGAAGGCGATGCCGTCGATGAGGTCGACGATGTCGACGATCTGGCGCGCGGAATCATTCAAGCCTTCCATGGTTCTGGCGACCTGGGCCACGGCATGGCCACTGCGGGTGGCCACGTCTTCCGAGGTGCCGGACAGCTGGTTCGCCTGCTGGGCGTGATCTGCGTTGTGCTTGACCGTGACCGTCAGCTCTTCCATGGAGGCCGCAGTTTCTTCCAGTGCGGCGGCCTGGCTGATGCTGCGCTCGGACAGGCTGTGGCTGTTGTGCGCCAGCTCGGAGCTGGCGATGGCGACCTGATCGGAGCTGTCGGACATTTGCATGACGAGCTGGCGCAGGCTCTGGCGCATGCGTTCCAGCTCGCCCATGAGGCGACCCATCTCATTGTTGCCGTGTGCCGGGATGGCGACGGTCAGATCGCCCCGGGACACCGCGGCCGCTGCGCGGATGGCTTGCCGGATGGGGACGATGATGCTGCGGATGGTGAGCAGCGCCAGCGCGTTGGCAACGAGAAGGCCCGCCAGCAGGGCCAGCGCAAGCCACAGCAGGCGCTGCTCGGCCTGGGCCGTGCGCGCATTTAGGGCAGCATTGATGCGTGCCAGCGCTGCGGTGTTGAAGATCCCCACGGTGTCTATGGTGTGGCTCAGCGTCTGGAAGTAATCGGCTGGCGCATGATCGGGGCGCGCGGAGCGCAGCAGCGCCGTGTCGATGAGTGCCAGGGCGGCGTCGATCTCGTGCATGGCGCTTTGCACCGGGCCGGCGAGCGCGCTGGCGCTGGCCGCATCCGCAGCGGCGACGCGGCGCAGCCCCTGCTGTGCGCCTTCCTGCAGCTGACGTACGCGCATGACGCCGTCGCGCAGCGTGCTGCGGCCTTCGGCATCGATGGCCTGCTCCTGCAGGAAACGTACGCCGAGGGCGCGCATGATGCCCAGGCGCTCGCCCAGTTGCGGCAGAGTGACGAGCGCCGTCTGGATCAGGGCATGCACGCCCGGATCGGGGTCTCGGGCGAAGCCGGATTCGGCCAGGAGTTCATCGTTGACGACCAGCGCCCGGCGTACCAGGGCCGTGTGCGCATCGAAGGTGGCCGCAGCATCGCCGTCGGTGCCGCGACGTTCGATTTCGGCCCACCCCTGCTGGATCTGCTTCCATTGTGTACGCAGCGCCGGCCCGGCCGACAGGGCGGTGAGGGCGCTGTCGGTGCTGCTCATGAGCCGTCGGGTGGCATCCCGGAGCGTGGGCAGTTGCTGTGCCAGCGCGGTATTGCCGGCTTGCGCGGCGGCCGAAAGGCCCCGATGCTTTTGCAGGGTCTGGATCATGCCGTTGAGCGCCAGCACGGCCGTGGTGGCCTGGCTCTCCTGGCGTGCCGCGCGCATGTCGCCGAAGAGCGTCTGGAAGTAGAGGGCGGTAGGCAGGGCCACCATGACGAAGGCGATGGCGCCCAGAAGCAGGAAGCGGGAAGTCAGGCGCATCCCAGACAGGAAAGACAGGGGTTTCATGGGGTATTTTTGATATCTTAAAAAGCAAGCATAGACGGGAATACCTGTCAAAAGCATGACAAAGATCAAAACAGCATCGAATTGTGATTCCCGACTCGGGCGTAGTGGCGTGCTTGCATCGCTGGGAAGCGGGATTAGAATGAGGCAGGTTCTCATTCAGGAGTGCAATCATGTCACCGGAAAAAGTCTTGTATACCGCCTGCGCCACCGCCATCGGTGGGCGCGAGGGGAGCGCCAGAACGAACGACGGGCGCCTGTCGGTTACCTTGTCCACCCCGGCGGAGCTGGGCGGCGGGGGAGGTGCGGGCACGAATCCGGAGCAGTTGTTTGCCTGCGGATATTCAGCGTGCTTCCTGGGTGCGCTCAAGCTGGTGGCCGGCAAAGAGAAAGTCACCTTGCCGGAAGATGCCAGCGTCAGCGCGGCCGTGAGCATCGGACCCAATGCCACCGGTTTTGGTCTGAGCGTGGATCTGAGCATCGCTGCGCCCGGCGTGGACAAGGGCACGCTGGAAGCGCTGGTGCAGAAAGCAAATCTGGTTTGCCCGTATTCAAATGCGACGCAAAACAACATTGATGTCAAGCTGATCGTGCAATAAACGTGTTTGCCGCATGGCGCGACGGTCTGGCGGCCGTGATCATTGTGGTGGTCTGGGGAGCCAACTTCGTCGTCATGAAGTGGGGGCTGGAGGACTTTCCGCCCCTGCTGCTTGCAGGCCTGCGGTTTTTCTTCGTCGCCTTCCCGGCCATATTCTTCATTCCCCGGCCCGCCGTGGCGTGGCGCCACGTGTTGTTTTACGGTGCCACCATTCCCATCGGCCAGTTCGCCCTGCTGTTTCTGGCCCTCGCCATGGGCATGCCGGCCGGGCTCGCATCCATCGTCATGCAGTCGCAGGCTTTCATGACGGGGCTGATTGCCGTGATGCTGCTGCGCGAAACGTTGCTGGCGCAGCATCTGGCGGGCATGGTGCTGGCGGTGGCGGGCCTGAGTCTGCTCTATCCCTGGAGCATGCAGGCAACGCCTGTGCCCTTGCCGGCTTTCCTGCTGACGCTGCTTTCGGCCTCCAGCTGGGCACTGGGCAACATCGGCCTGAAGCGTGTGGGCCGGGTCAGCATGCTAGCGCTGGTAGTCTGGGGCGCGGCGGTCGCGCCAGTGCCTTATGCCGTACTGTCCTTGATGTTCGAAGGGCCGGAGCGCATCGTGCACAGTCTGGTGAACATCAGCCTGCAGGGAGTGATCGTGATCGCCTACCTGTCGCTGGTCGCCACCCTGGTCGGCTACGTGCTGTGGGGCGAGCTGCTGGCCCGTTATCCGGTGGCGCGCGTGGCACCGCTGAGCCTGCTCGTGCCAGTGGTCGGCATGATGGGGGCCAGCTGGTTCCTGGGCGAACGCATGGTGTGGCTGCAATGGCTGGGCGGTGCGGTGGTTTTGTGTGGGCTGGCCGTCAATCTGTTCGGCTGGCGCTGGCTGGGCCAGTGGCGCCGCTTGCTGCGGCTAACGTGACAAACGCTGCCTCGTGTCTCGCCTGAACTTGAGCAGGCGGCCTTTATAGCTCGATGCGCCGCTCAGGCAGGGGCTGCGATTCAGAATGGCCTCATTCAGCAGCCGGAAACCATGATGATTCATATGGCGCTTGAATGCGGCCCGATAGCCTCGGTTCGCATCGACGATCCATACGTGCGCCTTGGGGCGCGCATGGCGATGGATGAAGGCCGACAGGTTCGCGGCGGATGAGCGTTCGTAGAGCAGGTCGCTGCCGGCGATGAAATCGTATTGCTCGCTCAGCAGATCGCGACGCAGCATCTCGGGCGGCTGGATATCTCGCGCGTCGCCCCAATGGCCGTAGCGAAACGGCAGGTCGGGCGCGAGGCGGTTCAGGCGCAGATTCTCGCGCAGCAAGGTGAAGGAGAGCGGGTTATGGTCGCTGGCCGTGATCCGGGCACCCTTGCGATGGCTGACCAGGCTGGGCAAGGCCAGACCGCAACCGATTTCCAGCATGCGTTCGCGGAGATCCACGGGGCGCTGCGCCAGGGCATGGGCGAGGTAATAGGCCGAAGGCCAGAGCAGCCCCGACAAGGGCCATAGTGCGGGGCTGACGCCCATCGCCAGCGCGATCCCGCCCGGGTCGCTGTATTGCTGACGGTTCTTGAGCGCGCGCAGGGTCAGGGGTGCTACCGCATCGATGGCAAGCGGGATCAGGCGCGTCTGAAAGCTGAGTACAGGCGTATTCATGTGGATGGCGCACGGCCACGGCAACCCTTTTGCCTGGGGCCGCGATCAAGGGCGGAACAAAGCAAGTGCGGGCGCTCTGTTTTCAAGAATATTGCGCCCGGAACTGCCGCCGGCAACTCACCTGCCGCGGCAGTTGATAGTTTTTGATTATGCTATACGCAGATCAAATTAGCAAAAACAACTGAAATCTCAGCCGGCATCCACCGCCTTCAGGATGCGCGCGAACAAGGCATCCGCGTGCTGGGGATTGAGCCAGCGCACGATTGCGACCAGGCGGCGCTCGGGTTCGATCCAGCAGAAGTTGCTGCCCGCGCCAATACCGAAGTAGCTGGACTCGGGCAAGCTGGGGAAGACTTTGCGGTCGGTATTCAGCCAGATCAGGTAACCATAGTAGGGGGCTAGCGAGCACGGTTTGCGCATCTGGGTGATCCAGTCGGCGGACAATACCTGGTGTCCGTGCGCGCGACCGTCGTCCAGCAGCATCTGGCCGATGCGCAGCTGATCTTCGGCGCTGATGGACATGCCGCCACCCCAGTGCGTCCCGCCGGTGACCGACTGCATGCGCCGCCCATCGAGCTCCGTCCAGGCATTGTCGTAGCCGACCCATTGCCAGTTTTCCGAGGCGCCGATGGGCCGCATGATGGCTTCGGCAAAGACTTCGGGCAGGGGGCGGCGGAACAGGTGCATGAGCGCCAGCGCCAGCTGGTTGATGCGCACGTCGTTGTATTCCCAATACGTGCCGGGTTCCTGCACCGGGCGTAGTTCACCTTTTTTGCCCGCTGGCGCGGCGGCGAAGGTCACGGCGCGGTAGTGATCGGCCTGATCCGGCATGCCAAAGCATTCCCCGCTCCATTCGCTGGTCTGGTAGAGCAACTGTTCCCAGGTCACTTTGCGGTTGTGTTCGTCGTCGAAGCCGATGCCCGGCACGCGCACGTGAACCGCTTCCTTCACGTCGGGCATCAGGCCGCGGTCGAAAGCCACGCCCGCCAGCAGGGCCAGATAGGTCTTGGCGATGCTGAAGGTCAGGTCCGCACGCTGCGGCTCACCCCAGGTGGTGAGCGTCTTGCCGTCCACGGCGATGACGCCCGACACCGGCCCGCGGGCGTGTACGGGGCCCAATAGGCGATTCCAGGGTGCGGGGTCGTTGCGGTGCACGCCCCAGTTGTCGGTGATTTCACGATCCCAAGTGGATTCATGGTCGATGGAAAATTGTATGGCGTCCTGCAGCAGCTGATTCATCGTTGGTTTGCTCATGTTGCTCTGAAACGGGAAGTCTTAGTGTAACGGCTGCCGATCTGCGCTACCATAAAGCCCGTTGTGCACTTGCAGCAATTCGATGGGAGAAATCATCTTGGAACATCATTTGAAGAACCGGGTGGCCATTGTCACGGGCGCCGCTGCGGGCCTGGGCCATGCGCATGCGCTGGAACTGGCGCGCCTGGGGGCTGCCGTGGTGGTGAATGATCTGGGCGATGGCGCCGAGGCCACCGCGCAGGCGATTCGCGAGGCTGGCGGCCGAGCGCTGGCCATCAAGGGCAATGTCGCGTCCTTTGAAGACATGCAGGCCATGGTGGAAGAAACGCTGGCTGCCTTCGGTCGCGTCGACATTCTCGTGAACAACGCCGGCATTCTGCGCGATCGCAGCTTTGCCAAGATGCCGCTGGAGGACTGGCGCGCCGTGCTCGACGTGCACCTCATGGGTTCGGTTCATGCGACGCGCGCCGTGTGGCCGCACATGCGCGAACAGGGCTTTGGCCGCGTGGTGTTCACGACGTCGTCATCTGGTCTTTTCGGCAATTTCGGGCAGTCCAACTACGGCGCAGCGAAGATGGCGCTGGTCGGGCTCATGAATACGCTGCAGGAAGAAGGGGCCAAGCATGACATTCGCGTCAACTGCCTGGCGCCCACGGCGCTCACGCAGATGACCCAGGGGCTGCTGCCCGAAGAGGCCGATGATGTGCTGACGCCCGAGCGCGTGAGCAAGGGGCTGCTGGCGCTGGTTGGCCCGCAGGCGCCCAGCGGCATGATTCTGCTGGCGGGTGGCGGCAGCTTCGAGTGCGCCTACATCACCATGACGCAGGGCATCTGGCTGTCCGACGATGAGGATCCGGCGGTGACGCTATGCGAACGCCTGGCCGAAGTGCAGGATCCGCAGGGCCAGTCCATCCCGCGCACGGGCTGGGACCAGTCGCGGCACGAGTTGTCCAAGGCGCTGGGAAAGACGGTCGCCTGAGCCGCTGTCCTGGCGTCAGTCCCGGAAGTTCTCGAACTGCAGCGGCAGTTCGATGTCCGTCTCGCGCAACAGCGCGATGGCCGCCTGCAGGTCATCGCGCTTCTTGCCAGAGATCCTCAGCTTCTCGCCCATGATCTGGGACTGCACCTTGAGCTTGGCCTGCTTGATCGCGGCGCCCAGTTTTTTTGCAGCCGCCTGGTCCAGCCCCTGGCGGATGGTGATGGCCTGGCGTGCGCCGCTGATGTTTTCCTGCACGGCGCCCACGTCCATGCAGCGCAGGTCGATATTGCGCGCCGCCAGGCGCCCGCGCAGTATGTCCATCATCTGCTTGAGCTGAAAGGCGCTGGGCGCGGTCTGTGTGATCACATCGTCGTCCAGTGAGAACCGGGCATCCGTGCCCTTGAAGTCGAAACGGGTGGCCAGCTCGCGGTTGGCCTGGTCGACGGCATTGGTCAACTCATGTTTGTCGACCTCGGAAACGACGTCGAAACTGGGCATGGCAAACTCCTGTACCGAAAAGGCTGTGCGCTGATTGTAGAAGATTGTCGCAGGCCGCAGACCATCGGCCGCCCGCTCAGCCCGCGCGCAGGACGACGTAGAGCGCCGTGCCGGCGGCGATGCTCAGCAGCGGGTGGCGCCAGCGCCATTGCAGTGCAGCAACGACAGTGACGGCGAGCAGTTCCTGCCACAGCCCGGCCGGATTGCCCCGTGCCTGCCCCGCCAGGGCATCGACCGCCAGCAGCACCATGATGGATAAGGGCAGATGGTCGCCCAGGCGCTGCACCAGTGCATGGCGGCGCAGCCAGCGCCCGGCCATGAAGGGCAGGGCGCGCAGGATCAGCGTGACCAGGGCCATCAGGAAGATGACGAGCAGCACGGGCGTGGTTTCAGTCATGGGTAGCCTGTCGAACGGGGCGCAGCGCGGCCAAGGCCACGCTGGCGGCCATCGCCAGCGCCAGGGCCTGCGCGGGGAGACAGAGCGTGGCCAGGGTGTAGGCGGCCAGCGCGATCCAGATCGGCACGGCATCGCGCCGCTGGCGCCATTGCTCCACGGTCAGCACGGCGAACAGGGCGGCCAGCACGAAGTCCAGCCCTTGCAATGTCGTGCTGACTTGTGCGCCCAGCGTGAGCCCCAGCACGGTGCCCAGGATCCACCAGGACTGGTTCAGCGCGCAGATGAGCGCCATGCGTTGGCTGCGCGCCTGTGGCGCCATGGCCGTGAGGATGGAATAGGATTCGTCGGTCAGGGCAAAAATGCTGTAGGCGCGCTGCCATCGCGCGGCCGGCATGCTACCGAGCAATGAAAGGCCGTAAAACACGTGGCGCAGATTCAGGACGAGCGTGGCGAGCACGATGGCGCCCACGGGCAGGCCGGCGGCCAGCATGGGAATCATCATGAATTGCGCCGCGCCGGCATAGATCAGTACGCTGGCGGCCACGGCGTGCCAGGCGCTGCCGCCCGCCTGCAGGAAAAGAAAACCGAATACCGCACCCAGCGGCACATAGCCCATGGCGACGGGAGCGACGAGCGACAGGAGGGAGGCGGGTGTGGGCGCGTGATGGAGCCGGGGCATGGCGGATGGGGAAACGATTTACACTGCAGCCGTCGGCTGTTCGTGAGGCATTATAGAGATTCCTGCCGCTGGTATCGCTGGAGAAGATGTGATGGATGATGAAGGCGGCGCCGCCGGCTTGCCGCGCCTGCCACGCTTGCGGATTGGTTTCATCGGTGCCGGTCGCCTGGCGCGCGCCCTGTCGCTGGCGCTGGTGCGCGCCGGTGTCCCCGTCGCTCGCGTGGCCAGTCGGCGGATGGACAGCGCGGTGCGCATGGCCGTCGCGCTGGACGGTTGCCGCGCCGTGCCCGCCCAGGCCGTGGCGGATGATTGCGATCTGATCTTCATCACCACCGCTGATGGCGCGTTGCAAAGCGTCACCGATAGCCTGCAATGGCGTGCTGGCCAGGCGGTCGTGCATTGCAGCGGGGCTACGCCGCTTACGGCGCTGGCGGCCGCGCGCGCGGCCGGGGCGGGGGTGGGGGGCTTTCACCCCATGCAGGCTTTCGGCAGCGATGTCGAAGCGGCGCTCGCCAGCTTGCCCGGCTGCACCATAGGCATAGAGGCCGATGCGCCGTTGGCTGGTCTTTTGCGGGAGCTGGCTGCGCGGCTGGCGTGCCGCAGCCTGGATCTGCCGCCCGAGGCGCGCGCCCGCTATCATGCGGCGGGCGGTTATGCCTCCCAGCATGTGCACGCTTTGCTGTTCGATGCGGTGCGTCTGTGGCAATCCTGGGGCGCGACCGAACAGCAGGCGCTCGACGCACTCCTGCCGTTGCTGCGGGGCACGCTGGCGGCGCTGGCCCACGGCGGGCTGGTCGGCGGCATGGCGGGGCCGGTTTCCCGAGGAGATGCCGGGACCGTGCGTCAGCACTTGCATGCGCTCATGGCGCTCGATCCGGACATGGGTGATTTGTACGTCGGTTTGTGCCGGCGCGAGTTGCAGCTCATGCGTGAGGGTCGACGGCTGGACGCCCAGGCGGCGGATGCCGTAGCGCAGGCGCTTCAGACTTCGGGTAATTGACGGGCGGTCCAGCCGCCGTCGCGGGCGAAGCGCGGCCAGTCGAAGGCCGGGCCGGGGTCGGTCTTGCGGCCCGGCGCGATATGCTCGTGGCCGCGCACGGCGCGTAAGACGTGGCGCACGCGCAGCGCGTCGACCAGGCGTTGCAGGCGCCGGTATTGGGCGTCTTCGTAGGGCAGGTGATCCGTGCCTTCGAGCTCGATGCCGATCGAGAAATCATTGCAGGCCGTCAGGTGACGGAATTGCGACACGCCGGCATGCCAGGCGCGCCGGTCGGTGCTGACGAACTGAATGATGTCGCCATCGCGGCGGATGAGGAAATGCGCCGAGACGCGCACACCGGCCAGGCGCGCCAGCCAAGGGTGGCGACCAAGATCCAGGTGATTCTGGAAAAAATCGATGATCTCTTCGCCGCCGAACTGGCCGGGCGGCAGGCTGATGTTATGCAGCACCAGCAAGTGCGCATCCGTATCCGCGGGGCGCAGATCGTGGTTGGGCGACGGCGCGTGCCGGATGCCCTCAGTCCGGTGCAGCCAGCCATGCCGGTCCAGTCGCAGAGCGCCCGTCACGCCGGCGCCTGCTCAGGCGTCATGCTTGCCGGGCCCCAGGCGGGCGTGGTCTTCGCTACACCAGGTTTTGCCCCGGCTCAGCAAGGCTTCCGAGCGGGGCAGGTGGATGCCGCAGTGCGCGCAGCGCACCATGGCTTCCGTGTCTTTGGCGGGTGCCGCGGCGGCCGGCCTGCGCGCTGCGGGCGGGCGCTGGCGCGCCTGGTGCTGGTAATGGGCCAGAATGCGGCCCACCAGCAGGCCGCCCAGGATGAGCACGGCCCAGAATATGAGTTTACCCACGGCGGTTTCCGTTTGACATTACAGGATGACGTCCATGACGAAGCGGCTGCCGGTATAGGCCAGTAGCACGAAGGCGAAGCCGGTCAGCGTCCAGCGCAAGGCGAGCTGGCCGCGCCAGCCCTGGGTGTGCCGACCCCAGAGCAGACCGCCGAAGGTGACCCAGGACAGCAGCGTGAAGACGGTTTTGTGATCGAAGGGCAGCACTTGCGCCGAGAGCAGCAGCGATACCACGATGCCGGTGGCGACGGTAAGCGTGAGCACGCCGAAACCGATGGCGATCAGCTGGAACAGCAATTGTTCCTGCACCAGCAGTGGCGGCATGGAATCCAGCGCGCGCTCGAGCAGGGCGCGCCGGCCAACCCCTTCGACCGGCTTGTGCAGCTGGCGATCCAGGGCCGCCATGAACACCGCGTTCAGCGCGGCGACGGAAATCAGGCCGTAGGCCGTGAGGGCGATCAGCAGATGGATGCGCAGCCATTCGCTGTTGGCGTGGGGGACGATGTGGCCTTGCGGAAACAGCGCGGCCAGCAGGCAGGCCACCACCGCGCCCGGCAGCAGGATGAGCAGCAGGCCCTGCACGCGCAGCACCAGGCTTTGTAGCCAGAACACCACCAGACCAAGCCAGATGGCCGCCGACAGCGCCAGCGCCCAGCCCAGGTACAGGGTGTGGGCGGGTACGATGCTCTCGCTTAGGGCGGCGGCATGCAGCAGGATGGGGATGAGCAAAAACCCTTGCGCCACGACCCCGGCCGGCACGGGCGGGCGGCCACGCGCCAGGCGTAGCCAGAACCATGCGCCCGGCAGGCCGTAGGCCGCTGACGCCAGCAAGTGAAATACAATGCTTGCAGACATGCGTTCTTGCGTGTTGTACAAAAAAGGGGCAAATGCCCGATCCGGCCCTCATTTTAGTGGGTCGGTTTCGATCAACCAGTTTAACCGCAACCCATATCCATGCTCGACAATCTTACCCAGCGGCTGAGTCGCGTGGTCAAGACCATGCGCGGCCAGGCGCGCTTGACCGAATCCAACACCCAGGACATGCTGCGCGAAGTGCGCATGGCCTTGCTCGAAGCCGACGTGGCCCTGCCGGTGGTGCGCGAGTTTCTGGCGCGTGTGCGCGAACAGGCGCTGGGGCAGGAAGTGGTCGGCAGCCTGAATCCGGGGCAGGCGCTGGTAGGGCTGGTACACCGCGAGCTCACACGCCTGATGGCGGGTGAGGCCGGCCCGGCGGCCGGCGAGCTGTCGCTGGCCGTGCAGCCGCCGGCCGTGATTTTGATGGCGGGCCTGCAAGGGGCGGGTAAAACGACGACGACCGGCAAGCTGGCGCGCTGGCTGGCCCAGGGTCAGCATGTGCAGGGCGGGCGCAAGACGGGGCGCAAGAAAGTGCTCGTCGTGAGCGCCGACGTGTATCGGCCTGCGGCCATCGAGCAGCTCGAGACGGTGGCGGCGCAGGCGGGCGTCGATTTTTATCCGTCCGATACCGGCAGCACCCCGGCGCAGATCGCCGCGGCCGCCATGGATCATGCGCGGCGCCACCATTTCGACGTCCTGATCGTGGATACGGCGGGGCGGCTGGGCATCGACGCGGCCATGATGCAGGAGATCAGCGCCCTGCACACCCAGCTCGAACCGGTGGAAACCTTGTTCGTCGTCGACGCCATGCAGGGGCAGGACGCCGTCAACGTCGCGCGCGCTTTCGCGGACGCGCTGCCGCTCACGGGGGTCGTGCTCACCAAGCTGGATGGGGATTCGCGCGGGGGCGCGGCCTTGTCGGTCCACCATGTCACCGGCAAGCCGCTGAAGTTCGTGGGCGTATCGGAAAAACTCGACGGATTCGAAGCCTTCGATGCCGAGCGCATGGCGCAACGCATCCTGGGTATGGGGGATATCGTCGCGCTGGTCGAACAGGCGCAGCGCAATATCGATGCGGCCGAGGCGCGCCAGATGGCGGCCAAGATCAAGTCGGGCCAACGCTTCGATCTGAATGATTTCCGCGACCAGATCCTGCAGGTGCGCAAGATGGGTGACATGGGCTCTTTGCTCGAGAAGCTGCCGGCGCAGTTTGCCCAGGCCGCGGGCCAGATTCAGGGCGGGCAGGCCGAACGTCAGCTGCGGCGCACCGAAGGCATCCTCAATTCAATGACCCCGGCCGAGCGCGCCAAGCCCGATCTGCTCAAGGCGTCGCGCAAGCGTCGCATTGCCGCAGGTGCGGGCGTGTCCGTGCAAGAGGTCAATCGTGTCCTGTCACAGTACAACCAGATGCAGGGCATGATGAAGCAGATGAAAAAAGGCGGCATGGCCAAGATGATGCGCGCCATGGGCGGGCTCAAGGGCCTGGGCGGGCTGGGCGGCGGTTTTCGTCGCTGAAGGCTGAAGACGCCGCCCGGGCGGCCGCTGGATCAGCCGCCGCCCACGGCGATCACGATCTCGACCCGATCGCCCTCGCTCAGCGCGGTGCTGGCGTGGGCGCTGCGCGGCACGATGTTGCCATTGAGCTCGACCGCAAGCCGTTTGTCGGCATAACCCAGGCTGTCGAGCAGCGCATGAATCGTGGCGATGTCCGCCACCTCGCGGGCCTCGCCGTTCAATGTGATGTTCACAAGGTCCTCCTGAAAATCAGATCCCACACCCCGTGGCCCAGCTTCAGGCCGCGGGTTTCGAATTTGGTCAAGGGCCGGTAGTCGGGGCGCGGCGCAAACCCGGCGGCGGTGTTTTCCAGCAAGGGCTCGGCGCCGAGCACCGCAAGCATCTGTTGGGCGTAATCTTCCCAGTCGGTTGCGCAATGCAGGATGGCGCCCGGCGCCAGACGCGTGGCCAGCAGCGCGACGAAGGCCGGCTGGATCAGGCGGCGCTTGTGGTGGCGCTTCTTGGGCCAGGGGTCGGGAAAGAAGATGTGCGCGCCCGCCAGCGTGGCCGGTGCCATCATGTGTTGCAACACCTCGACGGCATCGTGCTGGATGATGCGGATGTTCTGCAGCTCCTGGTCTTCGATGCGCTTGAGCAGGGCGCCCACGCCCGCGTTGAACACTTCCACGCCCAGGAAATTGTCCTGAGGGCGCCGCAGCGCGATCTGCGCCGTGGTCTCCCCCATGCCGAAGCCGATTTCCAGAACGGTGTCCGCGCGCCGGCCGAATGCGGCGTCGAGATCCAGAACTTCTTGGGCGTACGGAATCGACCAGCGTGGCAGCAGGCGCTCGAGGGCCGCCTGCTGGCTGGGTGTGATGTGGGCGCGCCGGTGTACGAAGCTGCGAATGGCGGGGCGCGCGTTCGGGGGCGTCGGGACAGCAGCCCGGGAAGCAGGGGTCATGGTCAATCGTGAGGATCGGGAATTTGTCGGGTGCGGAGCTGGCCTTGTTCGTCGCGGACCAGCTCCACCGGATCGAAATGGGTCATGACGTCGAGGACGGCCTCCTTGGCCATCACGCGCGTGCGGGCCCGCGAGGCGATGGCATGGCCTTCGGCGATGGTCAGGGTGCCGTCCATTTCGAGATCCACTTCCACCCAGAGCATGTCACCCATCCTGCGCGTCTTGAGGTCGTGCACCCCGAGAACGCCCTGCGTGTCCAGCAGCAGAGCCTGAATGCGCGCCTCGGTCTCTTCGTCGGCGGCGCGGTCGACCAGGTCGTGCAGGGCATCGCGGAAGAACTTCCAGCCCATGCGGCCGATGATGATGCCCACGATCAGGGCGGCCAGGGGGTCGGCGAGCGGAAAGCCGGCCAGGTTGGCCAGGATGCCGATCGCGACCACCACCGAGGATGCGGCGTCGGAACGCGCGTGCCAGGCATTGGCGGCGAGCATGGTGGAGCGTACCTGGCGCGCCACGCGCAGCAGATAGCGAAACAGCCATTCTTTGGAAACGATGCCCAGTACGGCGATATAGAGTGCGAGCTGGTGCACCTTGGGAATGCTGGACGGATCTTGCATGCGCGTAAAGCTGGCCCACAGCATGCTGGCGCCCACGAAAAGCAGCAGCGCGCCGATGAACATCGAGGCCGCCGTCTCGAAGCGCCGATGGCCATAGGGGTGTTGCGCATCCGCCGGGCTCTGGCTGTGGCGGTTCACCGCCAGCACCACGCCGTCGGAAACCAGGTCCGAGAGCGAGTGCACGGCGTCCGCGACCAGGGCGGCGGAATGGGCGAACAGGCCTACGACGAGCTGTAGCAGGCTCAGGCTGATGTTGACACACACGCTGATGAGCGTACTACGGTGCCCGGCCTGCTGGCGTTGCTGGTCGAAATGCGTCCCCATGGCCGCGATCAGGTGACCCGCATGCCGGGTTGCGCGCCTGGCCAGGGTTCCAGGATGTACAGGCCCGCATCCGCGCTTTCATCCCCGTGGCTGGCCGCCAGCACCATGCCTTCGGAAACGCCGAAGCGCATTTTGCGGGGCGCCAGATTGGCGACGACCACCGTCAGCTTGCCGACCAGCGCTTCGGGCGCGTAGGCGGACTGGATGCCCGAGAAAATCTGCCGGTGGCGCGCCTCGCCGACATCCAGTATCAGGCGCAGCAGCTTGTTCGAGCCCTCGACGCGGTGGCACTCGACGATGCGTGCCACGCGCAGATCGATCTTGGCGAAGTCCTGGATGCCGATCTCGTCGGCCAGCGCCGTGCCGCCGGGCAACGTTGCCGGCGCGGCTTCTTCTTCGGGCGCCTCGAACAAGGCGTCCAGCATGCCGGCGTCGACGCGCTGCATCAGGTGCTTGAAGGCGGCGATGCGCTGGGGCAGCACGCTGGCGTCGGCCCAGGTGTATTCGGCATCGTCGTGGAACAGCTCGCGCGCCACCTTCGCGGCGAGGGCGGGCAGCACGGGGGCCAGCATGACGGTCAGCGCCTTGAACCCGGCCAGGGCGCGCGAGCAGATGTCTTGCAGGGCCGCCTTTTGCGCGGCATCGGCCTGGCCGATGCCCTTGGCCATGAGCCAGGGCTTTGCCGCGTCGAAAGCCTGGTTGATGGTGTCCGCCGAGGCCATGGCCAGGCGGATGGCGCGGCCGTATTCCCGTGCCTCGAAGGCGGCGCGTACGCCATCGGTGGCCTCGGCATGGGCTTGCCGCAGGGCCGCCGTGTCGCCCACGTAGGCCAGCTGCCCGTCGAAATGGCGGCTGATGAAGCTGGCCGCGCGACTGGCGATGTTCACGTATTTGCCGATGAGGTCGCTGTTGACGCGGGCGATGAAGTCCTCGGGGTTGAAATCCAGGTCTTCCACGTGCGCGTTGAGCTTGGCGGCGATGTAGTAGCGCAGCCATTCCGCATCCATGCCCAGCTCGAGGTAGCGCAGCGGCGAGATCCCCGTGCCGCGGCTTTTGGACATCTTCTCGCCGCTGACCGTGATGAAGCCGTGTACGTGCAGGTTGTCGGGCGTCTTGCGGCCGGAAAAATTCAGCACGGCGGGCCAGAACAGCGCGTGGAAATAGACGATGTCCTTGCCGATGAAGTGGACCTGCTCGGTATCGCCCTGCGGATCGACCAGGGCCTCGAAATCCAGCCCTTTCAGGGCGCAATAGGCTTGCAGCGAGGCGAGGTAGCCGATGGGCGCATCCAGCCAGACGTAGAAATACTTGCCCGGCGCATCCGGGATGGGGATGCCGTAGTAGGGTTCGTCGCGCGAGATGTCCCAGTCATTCAGGCTGGCCTCGCCGCCGGCGTCGCCAAGCCATTCGCGCGTCTTGGCGAGCACTTCCGGCTGCAGGTGGGGCAGGCCGCGCGCATTGCGGCCTCGCGTCCAGTCGCGCAGGAATGCCAGGCAGCGCGGATCCGACAGGCGAAAGAAATAGTGCTCGGACTGGCGCAGCACCGGCGTGGCGCCGGTGAGGGTGGAGTAGGGTGCGATCAGTTCCGTCGGGCGATAGACGGCGCTACAGGCTTCGCAGGCGTCGCCGTACTGGTCTGGCGCGTGGCAATGCGGGCATTCGCCCTTGATGTAGCGATCCGGCAGGAACATGCCCTTGACGGGATCGTAGAATTGTTCGATGGTCTCGGTATAAATCAGACCTTCGGCCCGCAGTTGCCGATAGATATTCTGGGAAAGTGCGATGTTTTCGGCGGAGGCGGTGGAATGCCAGTGATCGAAGCGGATGTGAAAGCCATCCAGATAGCGCGGGCGTTCTGCCGCGTAGCGCGCCACCAGCGCCTGCGGGCTCAGCCCTTCGGCTTCGGCCTTGAGCATGATGGGGGCGCCATGGGCATCGTCCGCACCGACGAAGTGTACGGTGTGCCCGGCCATGCGCAGGCTGCGCACCCAGATGTCGGCCTGGATGTATTCCATGATGTGGCCGATGTGGAAGGAGCCGTTCGCGTAGGGCAGGGCGGTAGTGACGAAAAGCGTTCGGGACATGGGGCGGGCCGTTGCGGGAGAGAAGGGGGAAAAGACAGGAAAACCGGCATTTTAGCCTGTTGCCGCCACGGCGCCGCGGGCAGCCTTGGCGCACGCAGGGCTTTGCGCCGCGTGCCGCGCCAGTATCGCTACCATGCGCAAGGCGGTGCGTTTCGTACGGCCGGCAGGGCGGGCCCGGATCCGGGCCCGGCGCATTCAGGGCACTTCGCGCGCCTCGACGTCGATGACTTCGGGCTCCGGCGCCCGTGCGCCGGTCTTGCCGCGAAAGCCGTTCTGGCGCTGTGCCCAGTAGGCGCGCACCCCGAAAGGACGCCCTTTGGCGCGGGCAACGATGTACAGTACGCCGATGGCGATGGCCGTGGACACCATGAAGACCATGGCCATCAGCATGCCGAACAGCCCGAGCCCGAGGAAAAGGATTAGCCGTAAAATCTGTGTCAGTGTATTCATCATGTCTAATTCGGACTTGCAAGGCCTTGTGATGACCTCATCCATTGAATCCATCCGTGACGCGCTGTCTGGCGTGATCGACCCCAACACATGCAAGAAGCTGGTGCTTGCCGAAGACCGGCACCACATCGCGCTGGATGGCACTGCTGTCAGCCTCACTGTAACGCTGGGCTACCCGTCGCACAACGCGCAGCAGCCGTTGCGACAGCGCATCGGCGATGCGCTCGCGCCGCTGGGGCTGACGCTGGCGCAACTCACCGTCAATACGGACATTATCGCCCATGCGGTGCAAAAAGGCCTGCGCCCGGTGCCCACGGTGCGCAATATCCTCGCCGTGGCCTCGGGCAAGGGCGGGGTGGGCAAGAGTACCACCGCCGTCAATCTGGCCCTGGCCCTGCGCGACCTGGGCGCAAGCGTGGGCCTGCTGGATGCCGACATCTACGGGCCCAGCGTCCCCATCATGCTGGGCATTTCCGGGCGGCCCAAGAGTCGCGACGGCAAGACCATGGAACCCCTGGAAGGCCATGGCCTGCAGGCCAATTCCATCGGTTTCCTGCTCGATCAGGATGCGCCCACCATCTGGCGCGGCCCCATGGTGACGCAGGCGCTTCAGCAACTGATGGGCCAGACCAACTGGCGCGATCTGGATTACCTGGTCGTCGACATGCCGCCGGGCACGGGCGATATCGCCCTGACGATGGCACAGAAGGTACCGCTGGTGGGCGCCGTGATCGTCACCACGCCGCAGGATCTGGCGCTGGCCGACGCGCGGCGCGGCCTGCGCATGTTCCAGAAGGTGGATGTGCCCATCCTCGGCATCGTCGAGAACATGTCCACCCATGTCTGCTCGAATTGCGGCCATGTAGAGCCCATTTTCGGCGAGCACGGCGGTCGCGATATGGCGGCCGAATACAACCAGCCCTGGCTGGGCGCGCTGCCCTTGCAAATGAGCATTCGTACCCAGACGGATTCGGGTAATCCCACGGTGGCGGCCGAGCCACAGGGCGAAGCCGCGGCCCTTTATCGCGAGATCGCCCTGCGGGTTGCGGCGAACATTGCCAACCTGCCGGATGACGTATCGGCCTTCACGCCCACTGTCGTGGCGCGAAAGGTCTGAGGCGGTGAGGGTCAGGCTGGCCGCTCTGCTCGGGACGCTGGCGGGCGCGTCGGCTGCTGTGGCGGCGCCGCCCGACGTGGTCATCGATCCCGGGGGCGTGCCGCCGGCCGCCATCAAAGCCATTCACGATGCCGTCGAGGCCATCACCCGCCTGACCGAAGACCAGGACGGGGGCGAAGTGTGGCGCCTGCGGCGCCGCGCCCATGCCGCCACCTTGTCGGCCTTGCAGACCCAGGGGTATTTCGCGCCCGTGGTGACGCTGGAAGTCGGGCGCGACGTGGGTGGGGAAACCTGGGACATCACCATAGAACCGGGCGAGCGCGCCGTGGTGCAAGGGGTGGACATCGCCTTCAGCGGCCAGATCCAGCGCCCCGAGTACGCGCAGCGGGTCATCGCGCTGAAGGATCAATGGTCGCTGGAACAGGGTCAGCCCTTCATCAATGCCGAATGGAGTTCCGCCAAAGAGCACTTGCTGGATGAAGTCAGCCGCAAGGATTTCTACTTCGCCCGCTACGATCTGACGCGCGCCACGGTGCAGGCCGAGAAGGCCGTGGTGGATCTGGACATCGCGCTCGACAGCGGCCCGCAGGTGCGCATGGGTGAGCTGCAGGTGCTGGGTTTGCGGCGCGTCCCGCGCCGGCTGGTCGAGCGCTATGTCGCCTATGCCCGCGGCGATCCCTACGACCAGGATCGGCTCGACGACTGGCAGCAGGCCCTGAACGAGACGGTGTTTTTTCGGGGTGCCTTCGTCACGCTGGAGCGCGACGAGAAGCAGGGCGTGGTGCTGGCGGACGAGTCGCTGGAATTGCCCGTGCAGGTCAGGGTGACGGAAGCGCTGGCGCGCAGTGCCTCAGCCTCCATCGGCGCCGACAGCGATCACGGTATCCGGGTGGAAGGGCTTTACCGGCAGAATGTGGTGTTCGGCCAGCCAGTGTGGATGGAAACGGGTGCGGGCGTCGATCAGAAGCGCCAGCGCGCTTTCCTGGACGTCCACTTGCCGCCGGCCCGGCGTGGCTACAAGGACAGCGTTGGCGTGCTGGTCAGCAACACGGATATCCAGGGCGTGCGCACCCAGCGCGCCGGCCTGGGCTGGAAGCGCCTGCAGGAGCGCAAGGGCGCGGGCGACAGCCGGGTCGACTACCAGACGCGCACCGGCCTGGTGCTGGCCTACGACCGCACGCGCTACAAGGGCGCGGACAAGTTCACTGTGCCGACGCTGACGGGTTCCTGGCAATGGATGCGTCGCGACGTGAACGATATCTATGATCCGCGCGAAGGCAACCTGGTCGAAGTGGGCCTGGGCGCCGGCCTGACGCTGGACAAGCGCGAACCGTTCGGGCGCGTGGGCGTGCGGGCGCAGAAGTGGTGGCCCATCGGCAAGCACGATGTGGTGACGCTACGCGGCGAGGTCGGTAAAGTTTGGTCAAGAACCGACCGTCTGCCCGAAGATTTCGGTTACCGTACGGGCGGTGCACGGTCCATCCGCGGCTATCGCTACAACAGCCTGGGTGTGGCGCGCGGCGACGCCATCATCGGCGCGCCCGTCCTGGCCGTGCTGAGCCTGGAGTACACGCACTATTTCACCCCCGAGCTGGGCATGAACGTTTTCTTCGATGGCGGCGATGCGGCCGAGTCGTTTCGCCAGTTGCGCTGGCATGCCGGCTATGGCGCGGGACTGTCTGTCCGTACGCCGGCTGGCCCGTTTTCGGTCGACCTGGCCTACGGCCAGCGTGATCGGCGCCTGCGCCTGCACTTCTCCCTGGGTATCGCATTTTGAGTCGCGGCAGGGGCGGGTTGCGGCGCGTCCTGATCTGGACGGGGCCGCTCATCACCATATTGCTGCTGGTGCTGGCCGGCTTTTCCTACTGGCTTCTGGGCACCACGGCGGGCCTGCGCTGGGCGCTGGTGACGGGCACCGGCATGGTCGGCGGCGAGGTGAGCGGCGTATCCGGTTCGGTGTGGCGCGGCCTGTCGCTGGCGCATCTTCGCGTCGCGCAGAATGATCTTGCCGTCGATGTTCGCGATTTCCGGTTGCAAGTGGACTGGCTGGCGCTGCGCCAGCGCGTCGTGCATGTGCAGGAACTCTCGGCGAGCCGCCTCGATCTGGCCCTGGGCGAGCCCGAGCCCGCGCCGCAAGACGATGGCCCCTTTGAAATGCCCGCGCTGCCGGTGCAGATCCAGCTGGATCGCTTCAGCCTGGGCGCTTTCTCGCTGGAGCAGGCCGGCGTGCCGCTGGATGTCGCGGTTGCCGATCTGGCCGTGCGCGCCCACGTGGATGGAGCGGGCGGCGCGGTCATGCTGGACAGCCTGCGCCTGGGTCACCAGGGCATTCAGGCCGATATCGATGGCGACGTGCGCCTCACGGCCCTGGCCGAGCCGTGGCCGTTCGTCGCGAACGTGCGTGCGCAGGTGCAAACGCCCGAACCGCAGCAGGACGCCATGATTTGTGCGCGGCATTATCTGCCGTCCTTGCCGGCGGCCCCGGACGCGGCACCGGGCGACGATTGCCGCCTGGCCGTAGAGATGACGGCGCAGGGCTCGCTGGCGGCGATTCAGGTCGCGCTGAGCGGCCGTGGCCAGGGCCTGCGCCTGGACGCGCAGGCGGCCCTCACGCCCGACGCGGACATTCCCGTGCATGACGCGGCGCTGGATCTGGTGCTGCCGGATAACTCGGCCCTGCACGCCCGGCTGGACTGGCTGCCCACGGCCGATGGCGCGGCGGCCGACGGTGCGCCGCGCGATCGCATCCGCGTGCAGCTGCGCACGCAGGATCTCGACGTGGCGGCGCTGGCCGCGGCGGGCCTGCCGTCTGCCGTGCTCAGCACCCAGGCTGCGCTCGAAGTGCTGGTGCGCGATCGCGCCCACCCGGAACAGGTGCGCCTGGATCTGGACATCGACCCCGGTTCAATCTGGAATGACGCCCCGCTGTCGGGCCGTCTGAGCCTGGAAGCCCGTTTGCCGGATTTCTCCGACGGCGCCGAGGCGGTGGACTGGATGGCCCTGCAGGTGCCGGCGCTGGATGTGGATCTGCAGCTCGGGCGCAACCAGCTTCGCCTGGACGGCGACTGGGGCGCCCCGGACAGCCGCATCGGGCTGGACATGCAGGCGCCGGCACTGGCAACGTTCTGGCCGGGTCTGCCGGGCGGTCTCACCGTGCAGGCGCAGGCGGACGGCAACCTGACGCAGCACGCCGTGAGCATGACGGGGCGCTACGTGCCGCCGGACAGCCGCGATGGCGCGCTGGGCCAGGCGCCGGCGAACCTCAGGCTGGCGGCGCAAGGGGCCTGGGACGGCGCCTGGCGCGGCCAGCTGCAGGCGCTGGAGGCGACGCATGCCGGCTTGCAGCTGCGCGTGGACGGTGCGCCGACCGTGCTGTTTGCGCCGGACGCCGGGCCGGATGCGCCCCTCTGGACGGTGGGCGCGGCCGGGATACAGCTGGCGCTGGACGGGCGCACTCTGCTGGCCGTGCGTCACGCCGGCTCGCAGGGGCAGGCGCAAGGTGCCATCCAGACCCGTGGTGACATTGAAAAGCTGGTGGTGGATGCCACCCTGATCGAGGACGTCCAGAAAGTCATGGCCCTCGCGGGCGTAGAGACGCCGGCCGCCAAGCGGCGCGCGGCCCGGGGCGGCGTGAAGACGACGCGCCGTGCCCGGCGCGATGTGCGCATCACCATGGCCATGGACTGGGATGTGCAGTATGGCACGGCGCTGGCGGGCCGGTTTGGCCTCAGGCGCCTCGAAGGCGATGTCATGGTGCCGGCGGATCCGCCGTTTCGGCTGGGTCTGCAGGCGCTCGATCTGGATGTGACGGCCAAGCCCGCCGAGGGCGGCAGCCAGGTGGATGCCGTGCTCGCCGTGAGCAGCCGGCGCATGGGCAAGATTCAGGCACAGGCGCGCACCCGCGTGCTGATGCCGGCCGGCGGCGCACCGCAGCTCGCACCGGACGGGGTTACGCTGACGGTGGACGCCGGCATCGAGAACCTGGCCCTGCTGAGCCTGTTCACGGGCGACGACATGGAGTTCGGCGGTCAGCTGGCGGCCAAGCTTCAGGCACGCGTGCGCCTGGATGGCAGCTGGGATGGCAAGGGCACCGTCACCGGACAGGGCATCAAGGTGGTTCGGGTGGACGACGGTCTGCGCCTGCTGGATGGCACGCTCAGCGCGCGCCTGGATCAGGATCGTTTCGTTCTCGACAAGCTGGAATTCCCGGCACGCCTGAGGACGCTGCCCAAGGAGCGGCGCACGGCGCAGTGGCTGGAAACGCCAGAAGCCCAGGAGGGCTACCTGCGCGTGAGCGGCGATTGGCGCATGGGTGACATGGCGGGCGACGTGCGCGTCGTGCTGCACCGCTATCCTATCTTGCAGCGCATCGACCGCTTCATCATGAGCTCGGGTGATATCCGCATCGGGGCGCAGTTGCCGGCCCTGTCCATCACCGGCGGGGTGAGCATGGATGCGGGCTGGGCCGATCTGGACATGCTGGGCAATGTGCCCGTGATCGATGGCGACGTGGTCATCATTCATGAAGGCGATGCCCCTAAAGAGGTCGACGTGCCCATGGACATCACCCTGGAGCTGGACGTCGACATGGGCCGGCGCTTTTACCTGACCGGCTTCGGCCTGAACTCTGGCCTGCGCGGCAAGCTGCACCTGTCCATGGTCAAGAACAAGCTTACCGCCATGGGTGCGCTGCAGACGCAGGGCGGCGTGGTCGAGGCCTACGGCCAGCGTCTGGAGCTGCGGCGCGGCAGTGTCACCTTCCAGGGGGATATCGGCAACCCCGTGCTCAGCATCGAGGCCTTGCGCACCGGCCTGGCCGTCGAGGCGGGTGTGAAGGTGGCGGGTACGGGCAAGCGGCCGCGCATCGATCTGGTGTCCTACCCCGACGTGGGCGAGATCGAAAAGCTGTCCTGGCTGCTGTTCGGCCACGGCCCGGACGATTCCGGCGGTGACATGGCCTTGCTGATTTCGGTCGGCACGTCCTTCCTGGGAGATGGCGAGCCGTTCTATCGCAAATTCGGCATCGACGAAGTCAGCCTGCAATCGGGCGAGCTGGGCAGTGCCGGCAGCATCTTGCCGGTGGAGAGCGTGGTCAGCGGCCTGAACAGCGGCGCCAACGAGCTCGAGCAGCAGTTCATCCTGGTCAGCAAGGGCGTCAGCCGCGGCTTCACCGTGAGCATCCGCCAGGCCTTGTCGGACGCCGGCACCGTGGGGCGGGTCAGCTATCGCCTGGCGCGCAACCTGACTGCGGAAATGAGCCTGGGGTCGGTGAACGGTCTGGCGCTGGTGTGGCGCTGGTTCTCGCGCAACTGAGGCTTGCGACGATGGCGCAGCCCCCTTGCGGTCGCGATGCGATAAAATGGCGCTCGACGTGACTGCGGTGGACGCCATGAGCATCAAGAATGATCGCTGGATCCGTGCCCAGGCCCAGGCCGGCATGATCCAACCTTTCGAACCGGGCCAGGTGCGCTCGGTGGACGGGCGGCCCATCGTCAGCTATGGCACCAGCAGCTACGGTTACGACGTGCGGTGCGCGGGTGAGTTCAAAATCTTCACCAACATCAACTCCACCATCGTCGATCCCAAGGCGTTCGATGAAAAGTCTTTCGTGGACTTTCACGGTGATGTCTGCATCATCCCGCCCAACTCCTTTGCCCTGGCGCGCACGGTGGAATATTTCCGCATCCCGCGTTCCGTGTTGACCGTATGCCTGGGCAAGAGTACTTATGCCCGCTGCGGCATCATCGTGAATGTCACACCGCTCGAACCCGAGTGGGAAGGGCATGTCACGCTGGAGTTTTCCAACACGACGCCGCTGCCGGCCAAAATCTATGCCGGCGAAGGGTGTGCGCAGATGCTGTTTTTCGAGAGTGACGAAGTCTGCGAGATCTCCTACCGGGATCGCGGCGGCAAATATCAGGGCCAGCAAGGGGTCACCCTGCCCAGGGCATAGGGTTCCGCGCGGGCGCAGCGCCAGGAGCAATACCATGAAGTTTCGCTTTCCCATCGTCATCATCGACGAGGATTACCGCTCGGAAAACGCCTCTGGCTTCGGCATTCGCGCGCTGGCCGAAGCCCTGGTGGCCGAGGGCGTCGAAGTGCTGGGCGTGACCAGCTATGGCGATCTGAGCTCGTTTGCGCAGCAGCAAAGCCGCGCCAGCGCCTTCATCGTCTCCATCGATGATGAAGAGTTCGATGTGGATTCGCCCGAAGACGTGGCGAATGCCATCAAGAACCTGCGCGCCTTCATCGCCGAGTTGCGCTTTCGCAACGAAGAGATTCCCATTTATCTGTACGGGGAAACGCGAACCTCGCAGCATATCCCCAACGATATTCTGCGCGAGCTGCACGGTTTCATCCACATGTTCGAGGATACGCCGGAGTTCGTCGCGCGCCACATCATCCGCGAGGCGCGCGCCTACCTGGACAGTCTGGCGCCGCCGTTTTTTCGCGCGCTGGTGGATTACGCCTCCGAGGGCTCATACTCCTGGCACTGCCCCGGACACTCGGGCGGCGTGGCCTTCCTCAAGAGCCCGGTGGGGCAGATGTTTCACCAGTTCTTCGGCGAAAACATGCTGCGCGCCGATGTCTGCAACGCCGTGGACGAGCTGGGCCAGCTGCTGGATCACACCGGCCCCGTTGCCGAGTCCGAACGCAATGCCGCGCGCATCTTTTATGCGGATCACTGCTTTTTCGTGACCAACGGCACCTCGACGTCGAACAAGATCGTCTGGCACGCCAATGTCGCGGCCAACGACGTGGTGGTGGTGGATCGCAACTGCCACAAGTCCATACTGCACGCCATCACCATGACGGGGGCCATCCCGGTCTTTTTGCGGCCCACGCGCAACCATCTGGGCATCATCGGGCCCATCCCGCTCGAAGAGTTTCGCCCCGAGAGCATCCGGCGCAAGATCGAGGCCAATCCTTTCGCGCGCGCGGCGGGCTGCCAGCGTCCGCGCATCCTCACGCTCACGCAAAGCACCTACGACGGCGTCATCTACAACACCGAAATGCTCAAGCAGCAGCTGGGGTCGGAAATCGACACCTTGCACTTCGACGAGGCCTGGCTGCCCCACGCGCCGTTCCACGCTTTTTACAAGGACATGCACGCCATTGGTGAAGGGCGGCCGCGCTGCGATGACAGCATCGTGTTCGTGACGCACTCCACGCACAAGCTGCTGGCTGGCCTGTCCCAGGCGTCGCAGATCACGGTTCAGGATGCCACGAACCGCAAGCTGGATCGCAACGTGTTCAACGAAGCCTATCTGATGCACACATCCACCTCGCCCCAGTACGCCATCATCGCGTCTTGCGACGTGGCGGCGGCCATGATGGAGCCGCCCGGCGGCACCGCCATGGTAGAGGAAAGCATCTCCGAAGCCATGGATTTCCGGCGCGCCATGCGCAAGGTCGAATCCGAGTACGGCAAGAATGACTGGTGGTTCAAGGTCTGGGGCCCGCGCCGCCTGCCAGCGGAGGGCATCGGCCATCGCGATGACTGGTTGCTGGATTCCGGGGCCGACTGGCACGGCTTTGGCGACCTGGCCGATGGCTTCAACATGCTGGATCCCATCAAGGCCACCGTGGTGACGCCGGGCCTGGATATTTCCGGTACCTTCTCGGATACGGGTATTCCCGCCGCGCTCGTGTCGCGCTACCTGACCGAGCACGGCATCGTCATCGAAAAGACAGGCCTGTACTCCTTTTTCATCCTGTTCACCATCGGCATCACCAAGGGGCGCTGGAATACACTGGTCACCGCCTTGCAGCAGTTCAAGGATGATTACGATCGCAACCAGCCCATGTGGCGCATCCTGCCCGATTTCTGCAAAGAATACCGGCGCTACGAAGGTATGGGCCTGCGCGATCTGTGTCAGCAGATTCACGAGGCGTATCGCGAGGTGGATCTGGCGCGTCTGACAACGGAGGTCTACCTGAGCGACATGGAGCCCGCCATGAAGCCGTCGGACGCGTTTGCGCGCATGGCGCACCGCGAAACCGAGCGCGTGCCCATCGACGATCTGGAAGGCCGGGTGACTGGCGTGTTGCTCACGCCGTATCCGCCGGGCATCCCCTTGCTGATCCCGGGCGAGCGCGTGAACCGCAGCATCGTACGCTATCTGCAGTTCGCGCGCGACTTCAACGCGCGCTTCCCCGGCTTCGGGACGGATGTACACGGGCTGGCGCAGGTGCCGGACGCCAACGGAAAACCGCATTATTACGTCGACTGCATCCGCGAAGGCCGGAGCGACTGAGGGTGCGCGTCGACGTCGCGGTGATCGGTGCCGGCGCGGCGGGCATGATGGCGGCGGCGGTGGCGGGACAGCGGGGTTTGCGCGTATTGTTGCTGGATCACGCCCGCAAACTGGCGGAAAAAATCCGCATCTCCGGCGGCGGGCGCTGCAATTTCACCAATCTGGGCACCTCGCCGGCGCAATTCATCTCGCGCAACCCGCAGTTTTGCCGCTCCGCCTTGGCCGGGTATACCCCCCAGGACTTTCTGCGCTTGCTGGGCGAACATCGGGTCGGCTGGCATGAAAAGCACAAGGGCCAGCTTTTTTGTAACGAAAGCAGCGAGGCCATCATTCGCGTGCTCGAGACCGAATGCCAGCGCGCCGGCGTGCGCTGGGCCATGCCCTGTCCCGTACACGGCATTGCACGCACGGCGTCCGGCTTTGCCCTGGATACGGCTGACGGCCCCGTACGCGTCGCCCAGGTGGTGCTGGCCACGGGTGGCATGGCGCTGCCGCAGGTGGGGGCCAGTGACTTTTCCCTGCGCGTGGCGCGCCAGTTCGGATTGCGCATCGTGGAGCCCCGGCCTGCGTTGGTGCCGCTGGTGTTCGATGCCGCCCAGTGGGCGCCGTATGCCAGCCTGGCCGGGGTGGCGCTGACGGCGGACGTCGGCGTCGGTGCGCCACCGCGCGCGGTGTTCCACGAAGATGTGCTGTTCACCCACAGGGGCCTGTCCGGGCCGGGCATCTTGCAGATCTCGACGTACTGGAATCCGGGCGAGACGCTCAGGCTCGATTTGACCCCTGGGCAAGATCTGGCGCGCTGCCTGTTGCAGGCCAAGCAGGCCGGTGGGCGGCGGCTCTCCAGTACACTGGCGCAGCACTTGCCGCGGCGCCTGGCGCAACGTCTTTCGACGGAGCTGGCGGGTCTGGACGAGCACGCGCCGCTGACCGGTCTGGCGGACAAGGCTTTGCTCGCGCTCGCGCAGCACCTGCAGGCCTGGCCGCTGACGCCCACGAGCACGGCGGGCTATCGCAAGGCCGAAGTCATGCGGGGTGGCGTGGATACGGACGACATCGCGCAGAAAACCATGCAGGCGCGCCGCGTCCCCGGCCTGTATGTGATCGGCGAAGCGCTGGACGTGACCGGCTGGCTGGGTGGCTACAATTTTCAGTGGGCCTGGGCGTCGGGCGTGGCCTGCGGGCGCGCCCTGGTCCCAGGGTGAGGGGCTTGAACTTTGAGGGAGAAGGCGATGGCTTTGCCTGAAGACCGCCGCTATGCGGCCACACATGAATGGGCCCGGCTGGTGGCGGGTGAAATCGAGGTGGGCATCACGGAAACGGCGCAGCAGGCACTGGGCGATCTCGTGTTCGTGGGCGACATCCCGGTGGGCGAGCACCGCCAGGCGGGTGACGTGGCCGGCGTGGTGGAATCCGTCAAGGCTGCGTCGGACATTCATGCGCCCGTGGCGGGCACCATCACGGCGTTCAACGAGGCCTTGTCCGCGGAACCCGGCGCCGTCAATGACGACGCATTCGCGACCTGGATATTCCGCTTGCGGCCGGACGATGCGGATGCCTTGTCCGGCCTCATGGACGCTGAAGCCTACGCGCGCAGCGCCGGGGGCTGAGGGGCCGCCGGCACCGCGCAGCGGGAGCCTCAGTCGACCGTCTTGAGCACGTCGCGCAGCGTCGTCACGATTTGGTCGATATGCTTGTCTTCGATGATCAGCGGGGGCGACATGGCGATGATATCGCCCGTGTAGCGCACCATCAGCCCCTTGTCGAAGCACTTCTGGAACACTTCGGCTGCGCGCGTGCCCGGCGCGTCCGCGCGCGGTTGCAGCTCGATACCGGCCACCAGGCCCAGGTTGCGGATGTCGATGACGTGCGGGCTGCCTTTGAGCGAGTGCACGGCGTCCTCGAGCGGCTTGGCCATTTTCGCGGCGCGGGCGAACAGCTGCTCGCGCTGGTAGATGTCGATCGTGGCGCGCATGGCCGCGGTCGCCAGCGGGTGGGCGGAATAGGTATAGCCGTGGAAGAACTCGATGCCGCTGGCCGAGGCGTTCAGGATGGCGTCGTGGATCTCACGGCGCACGGCGACCGCACCGGCGGGAACGGCGGCGTTGCTGATGCCCTTGGCGAGCGTGATCAGGTCTGGCGTGACGCCGAAGAGTTCGCTGGCCGTGGCCGCACCCAGACGGCCGAAGCCGGTGATGACTTCGTCGAAGATCAGCAGGATGCCGTATTTTTCCGTGATGGCGCGCAGGCGCTCGAGGTAGCCCTTGGGCGGTACCAGCACGCCCGCCGAGCCGGCCAGCGGTTCGACCATTACGGCCGCGATGGTGGAGGCGTCATGCAGGGCGATGATGCGCTCGAGCTCGTCGGCGAAATGCACGCCCCACTCGGGCTGGCCGCGCGTGAAGGCGTTTTTTTCCAGATCGTGCGTGTGCGGCAGATGGTCGACACCAGGCAGCAGCAGCGGCGAGAAGGTGCGCCGGTTGGGCGAGATGCCGCCCACCGAGATGCCGCCGAAGCCTACGCCATGGTAGCCGCGCTCGCGGCCGATGAAGCGCGTCCGGTGCCCTTCGCCGCGGGCGCGGTGGTAGGCCAGTGCGATCTTGATGGCCGTGTCGCCGGATTCCGAGCCGGAGTTGGTGAAGAAGATGCGGTCCATGCCTTCAGGCATGCAGCCGGCGACCGCCGTGGCGGCGCGGAAGGAGTCTTCATGGCCGATCTGGAAGCTGGGCGCATAGTCCAGCTCTGCCGCCTGGCGCGAGATGGCGTCGATGATTTCCTGACGGCCATGGCCGGCGTTGACGCACCACAGGCCGGAAGTGGCATCCAGGATCTGGTCGCCATCGACGCTGGTGTAATACATGCCCTTGGCCTTGGCCAGCAGGCGCGGGTGGGATTTGAATTGCCGGTTGGCGGTAAACGGCATCCACAGATTGGACATATCGGGACGATTGGCCTGACTGCTCATACGTGACCTCTTGCGGGAGAGAAACTAGGGGAAATCCTGTTGTCATTCTGCTTGGCCGCACTGCCTTTTGACAGTGACAGTTCAGCGATAATGACGTTACTGTACTGGTATATTAATCCAGACTGTACTGTTTCTCAGTCTGTACCCGAACCATTGCCATGTTTCCGATTGAATTACACCGCGATCGGCGCCAGGGGCCGTCGCTCGTCGAACAAATTGTGCAGGCCTTCGAAGCGGCCATGCAGCAGCAGGTGCTGCGGCCCGGCATGGCCGTACCGTCCCTGCGTCGCTTTGCCCGTATGCACGGCGTGAGCACCTTCACGGTGGCTGCGGCCTATGGCCGCCTGCTGGCCCAGGGCCGTCTGGTTTCGCGTCCCGGTGCGGGCTATCGGGTGGCATCGCGTCAAGACCTGGTGCCCGAAAAGCCGCGGCCGGCACGCTGGACGCCGCCCGAGGTGGGCCCCGCATGGCTGCTGGCGGATATCTTTGCCGACCATTCCATTCCCATCAAGTCCGGCTGCGGCTGGCTGCCGGCGGAGTGGATGAACGAGACCGGCCTGCGCCAGGCGTTGCGCCAGCTGGCGCGCATGCCGCTGAGCCAGTTGGGGGGCTATGGCCATCCTTACGGCTACCATCCCCTGCGCGAGACGATCGCCGGCGCACTGGCACAGCAGGGTTTGCGCGTGGGCAGCGCGCAGATATTGCTCACGCAGGGCGCCACGCAGGCGCTGGACATCCTGATCCGCAGCCTGTTGCGCCCCGGCGACGTCGTGGTCGTGGAGCGTCCCGGATACGCCAATTTGCTGCATGCGCTCAGCCTTGCGGGCGTCACGCTGCTGGCCGTGGATCGCACGGCGGACGGGCTCGATCTCGATGCGCTGGGAGCGCTGGCCGCGCGCCATCGCATCAAGGCCTTGTTCGTGAACACAGCCTTGCACAACCCTACGGGAACCACGCTGGGCATGGGCAATGCCTTTCGCCTGCTGCAGCTGGCCGAGACGCATAATTTCCTCGTGATCGAAGACGATGTGTCGCGCGACTTGTTGCCTGGCGCCGGCCCGCTGCTGGCCGCCATGGCCGGCAGCGAGCGCGTGATCTATGTCTCGGGCTTCTCGAAAAGCATCACGCCGGCCATGCGCGTGGGCTATATCGTCGCTGGGCGGGTGCAAATTGCCGCGCTGGCGCGCAGCAAGATGGCCAGCGGCCTGACAACGCCCGAAGCCATGGAGCGCACGGTGCATCAAATCCTCAACCAGGGCGATTATCGGCGTCACCTGCGCCACATCCAGGACCGGCTGCGCACAGCGCACGACGTGCTCACGGATATCATGGTCCAGCACGGCTTCGAGATTTATGCGCGGCCGCGCGCCGGCCTGTTTCTCTGGGCCCGTGCGGGCGCTGGCCCCCACAGTGGCCAGATCGGGCACGGCGTTGCCCTGGCCCGTCAGGCCCTGCGGCACGGCATCTGGCTGGCGCCAGGCGAGTATTTCTTCGCACAGCGGCCTGCGCCGGCGAGCGCCGCATCGCCCGTGCTGCAGCGCGCGCCGGATCAGGGCTGGTTTCGCTTCAACGTCGCGTATTCCGCGCATCCGGATTTGTGGTCCTTCATGCGCGAACACGCCGGTAGGTGACGAAATCGTAGGCCAGGCCGTTTTCCGCTGCCTGCGGCAGGCGTTCCACCTCGTGCCACTGCGCACCGTCCAGTGGTGGAAAGTACGCGTCGCCCGCGATGGTGGCGTGGATTTCGGTGGCCACGACCTCGTCGGCCAGTGGCAAGGCGAGTCGATAGATCTGGGCGCCGCCGATGATGCAGATGCGGGTCGCCTCGCCGCAGGCCGTCAGGGCCGCGGCCAGGTCGGGATGGACCTGGGCGCCGGGCGCGCTGAAATCCGCGCTGCGGCTGATGACCAGATTGCTGCGCCCGGGCAGGGGCCGGCCCAGGGATTCCCAGGTCTTGCGGCCCATGATGACGGGATGCCCCAGGGTGGTGCGCTTGAAGTGCGCCAGATCCGCCGGCAGGTGCCAGGGCATGCCGCCATCGCGGCCGATGACGCGGTTCTGGCTGTAGGCGACGACCAGTTGAATGGCAGGACGGGGGGGCGTCATGGTGCGTCAGACGGCGACGGGGGCCTTGATGTGCGGATGGGTCTGGTAGTCCGTGATGGTGAAATCTTCATACCGGTACTCGAACAGCGACGCCGGGCGGCGCCCGATGTGCAGCTGGGGATAAGGGTAAGGTGCGCGCGCGAGCTGCAGCGCCACCTGCTCGAAGTGGTTGTGATAAAGGTGGCAGTCGCCGCCGGTCCAGATGAACTCGCCCACGTCCAGGTCGCACTGCTGCGCAACCAGGTGGGTGAGCAGGGCGTAGCTGGCGATGTTGAAGGGCACGCCCAGGAAGATGTCGGCGCTGCGCTGGTAGAGCTGGCAGGAGAGCCGCCCGTCGCTGACGTGGAACTGGAAAAAGGCGTGGCAGGGCGGCAGGGCCATGCGCGGGATGTCGGCCACGTTCCAGGCCGACACGATGAGGCGGCGCGAATCGGGCTGCGCCCGGATCTGGTCGAGCAGCTGGCGCATCTGGTCGATGTGCTGGCCGTCGGGCGTGGGCCAGGAGCGCCACTGCACGCCATAGACCGGCCCCAGATCGCCCTGCGCATCGGCCCATTCGTCCCAGATCGTGACGCCTTGTTCCTGCAGCCAGCGCACGTTGCCCTCACCGCGCAGGAACCAGAGCAGCTCGATGAAGATGCTGCGCACGTGCAGCTTCTTGGTGGTGATGAGCGGGAAGCCTTCCTGCAGATCGAAGCGCATCTGATGGCCAAAGACCGAGCGCGTGCCGGTGCCCGTGCGGTCGGAACGGTCGCGCCCGTTCTCGTAGACGTGGCGCATCAGGTTTTCATATTCGCCCATGCTGCACCGGCGCTCAGGCTTCCACGACGCGCACGCTGTGCGTGATGTTCGCCGCCTTGCCCAGCATGGCCGCGGCCGAGCAATACTTGTCGTGCGAGAGTTGCACCGCGCGTTGCACGGCGGCTTCGGGCAGGGCGTGGCCGCTGATGACGAATTCGAAATGGATGCGCGTGAAGACTTTGGGATCCTCCGCTGCGCGCTCGGCGCTCAGCGTGACTTCGCAGCCTTTCACCGCGTGCCGGCCGCGCTTGAGGATGAGCACGACGTCGTAGGACGCGCAGCCGCCGGCGCCGGCGAGCAGCAGTTCCATGGGGCGGGCGGCCAGATTGTGGCCGCCGCCTTCCGGCGCGCCATCCATGGCCACGACATGGCCGCTGCCCGTGCGCGCGACGAACAGCATGCCCTCGGGGCTATTCCAGTTGACCGTACATTCCATCGTGTGCTCCGGGAGAGGGTTTTGCGTTCATTCTAACCTGCGGCCTGATCTGCCGAGAGGTGACCCGGCGGTGCGCGGCCGCGGCAAGCAATGAAGCACGTCGCTCGTAAGACCCTATTGAACCTGGGGGTAACCCTTATTGTTTTGGCTTCAAGTTTTAAGATGTCAGGCGGTTCGTAACGGGTGGGCGACCCGTGCCGACCGTTCCAGCAACGATCCCCCGGAGAAACCGTGAACAACGTTACCGTCCTGCTCCTGGCATTCATCCTGTCCGTCACGGGCCTGTTCGTCTTCATCTGGTCTTTGCGCCACAAACTGTTCGATGAAGACCCCGCCGCGGCAAAGGTCATTTTTTCTGAAGGTGAAATCGGCACCGTGGAAGAGCCTGCGGCCACCGCGGCCCAGCAATCCGCCTTGCAGCGCACCATGGACAGCACGGAACTGGCGGTCGAGCAGGCCTACAGCAAGGAGCGCCAGAAGGTCGAGCTCGAAGAGCGCATCCAGGCGGACCGCTCCAGCGCCTACGTGACGTTCGTCTTCCTTGCCTGTTCGGTCGTATGGCTGGTTCTGGCTTCCCTCGCGGGGCTGATCAGCTCCTACAAGCTGCACCAGCCGGATTTCCTGACCCAGTACGCCTGGCTCACCTTCGGGCGCATCCGTACGCTGCACTTGAATGCCGTGGCCTATGGCTGGGCGCCCATGGCGGCTTTCGGCATTGCCATGTGGACTTTGCCGCGCCTGCTCAAGACGCCGCTGCACGGCGGGCGCTTTGCATTGCTGGGTGCCATGCTGTGGAATGCCGGCCTGATCGCCGGGCTGGGGGCCATCGCCGCCGGCTTCTCCGATGGCCTGGAATGGCTCGAGATACCCTGGCAAATCGATATCCTGTTCGTGGTCGGTGGCGCCCTGATTGGCCTGCCGCTGGTGTTCACCTTGCAGAACCGGCGCGTCGAGCATTTGTACGTGTCCATCTGGTACATGGGCGCGGCACTGTTCTGGTTTCCGGTGCTGTTCCTGGTGGGCAACCTGCCGGGCGTACATTTTGGTGCTGAGCAGGCAACCATGAACTGGTGGTTCGGTCACAACGTGCTGGGCCTGTTCTATACGCCGGTGGCATTGGCGACGGTGTACTACTTCCTGCCCAAGATCATCGGCCGCCCCATCCAGTCCTACAACCTGTCGCTGCTCGGTTTCTGGGCGCTGGCCTTTTTCTATGGCCAGGTGGGCGGCCACCACCTGGTGGGCGGGCCCGTGCCCAGCTGGCTGGTCACCCTGTCCATCGTGCAAAGCATGATGATGATCGTGCCCGTGATCGCGTTTTCCGTGAATCAGCACCTGACCATGCGGCATCACTTCGGCACGCTGATCCATTCGCCCACGCTACGCTTCATCGTGCTGGGCGGCATGATGTACACGCTGAGTTCCGTACAGGGTTCCTTCGAGGCCCTGCGCAGCATCAACACCATCACCCACTTCACCCACTTCACCGTTGCGCACGCGCACCTGGGCCTGTACGGCTTCTTCTCGCTGGTCATGTTCGGCGGCATTTATTTTGTCATGCCGCGCGTGATGTCCTGGGAATGGCCTTATCCGCGCCTGATCGCGCTGCACTTCTGGCTGGTGGTGGTCGGCTTCGGCATTTATTTCACGGGCCTGAGCATCGGGGGCTGGCTCCAGGGGCTGGCCATGCTGGATGCCTCGATACCGTTCATCGACAGCGTCAAGCTCACCATCCCCTACCTGGAGTCGCGTACGGTGGGCGGTTTCATGATGACGCTGGGGCATCTGGTGTTCGCCGGGCATTTTCTTGCCATGGCCGTACGTCGCGGCCAGCGCCGCTGGGGCGCTGCCCTGCTGCACGATCACCCGCTGCACGCTGCCACTGCCACCGCTTCTTCGGAGTCCTGATTCATGCAAAGCGAACACAAGTTGCTGGGTGGCGCCATGGTCACGCTGGCGTTGGCCATTTCGGCACTGGTCGTCTTGCCGTACATGCAGTTGTCCGATGTGCAGCCGCCGGCGGGGCTCAAGGATTACACCTCGGTGCAGAAACGCGGCCGCACCCAGTACATCGACAATGGCTGCGTGTATTGTCATACCCAGCAGCCGCGCGCACGGGCCCAGGCGCCCGATGCGGAGCGAGGCTGGGGTCGCGCGCCCGTGGCCGGGGATTATTTCTATGACAAGCCCCACCTCATGGGCACGATGCGCACCGGTCCCGATCTGCTGAACATCGGCGCGCGCCAGCCCAGCGCCGACTGGCAGCTGGGGCATCTGTACCAGCCGCGCGCCTACGTGCCCGACAGCATCATGCCGTCCTACCCCTATCTGTTCGAGGTCAAGGACGAGGCGCAGAAAGGCGATCGGGTCGTCAACCTGCCGCCGGGGTTCGCGCCAGCGGGCAAGGTGGTCGTCGCCCGCCCTGAAGCCGTGGATCTTGTCGAGTACCTGCTCGCGCTGGATCGGACCTATCCCGTCGAGCCCCCACCCGCCCGTCCCTGAGCCCGTGGGCACTGGAGTTGATGATGTCAGAATTATCCAAACGCACCGACGCACAGCAGCGTGAGAAGCCCGAACCCTGGGAGGGGTCGCGACCCATCCCCTGGTACGTGATCACGGTGGTGGCCGGGCTTTTCCTGTGGGCGATCGGGTATATCTGGGCCACCTACTGGAATTTGCCGCCCGAGTACGGTGATCGGCGCAGCGCGCTGGATTTCCAGGTGGCCGCCGCGGATGCCGGCGGCGGCAGCGTCGATGGCGCCAAGCTGTATGCCAACCATTGCGTCGCCTGCCACCAGGCCACGGCCGCCGGAGTGCCTGGCGTGTTCCCGCCGCTGGCCGGTTCGGAATGGGTCGATGGCGATCCGGCGATCCTGGTGCAGATCCTGCTGCACGGAATCAGCGGCGAGCTGACGGTCAAGGGGAATACCTACAGCGGCGAGATGCCGGCGTTTGGCGAGAAGCTCAGCGACGCCGAACTGGCCGCGGTGGCCAGCCATATCCGTACGGATTTCGGCAACGATGCCGGTGACGTCGACGTCGACCTGGTTGCCGCACAGCGCGACGCGGTGCAGCGCGACACGCCCTGGCAAGGCGAGGCCGAGCTCGACCAGCTGAAATAGCAGGACAGGGCGACGCGCATGAAATCCCTGGTCTCCATCGCCGTCATCCTGGCCCTGGCGGGTATGGCCGCCTGGGCCGGCACCGACGGTTTCAGCGTGGTGACCACGGAGGCGGCGCGCCGGCAGGCGATTCTGGAACACCCGCTGCACGTGCCCGATGCGCCACTGCAACTGGCCGATGGTCGCGCCGTGTCTCTGCGCACACTGCTCGCCGATGACGGCCGCGTGGCCATCGTGAATTTCATCTATACGCGTTGCGCTTCGGTTTGCCTGAGCATGGGTGACGAATTCCAGCAGCTGCAGCAACGTATCCGCGAGCGCGGGCTGCAGCAGCGCGTGCGCCTGCTGAGCATCAGTTTCGATGCGCGTGATACGCCGCGCTGGCTGCAGAACTATACGCAGCGCATGGGGTTGGATCCGGAGATCTGGCAGGTGGTGCTGGCGCAGGACGACGCAAGCCGGCAGCGCCTGCTCGATGCCTTCGGCATCATCGTCATTCCCGCGCCGCTGGGGCAGTTCGAGCATAATGCGGCCTACCATGTGGTGGATGCGGATGCCTGGCTCACGCGCATCCTCGATCTCGAGGAAGGTGATGCCGCGCTGTACCGCGCCCTGGAAGCGCGGCGTGGTCGGGAGGGCAGTCCGCTGACGATGGGGCAGGGATACGGATGAACCGGCGCGGACAGCTTTCGGCAGGAGCCTGGCAAGGCGGCATCGCCGGCCTGCTGTTCCTGATCGCGCTGTCGTTTCGCGGGCCACTGGAGCGCAGCATGACGGCGCACATGCTGGTACACATCCCCCTGTTGGTCCTGAGTGGCGTGCTGCTCGGCCATGCCGGCTTGCACGCCGTGTCACACCTGCCCGACGGGCATCTGCGGCGCTGGCTGACGGCCTTGCGCGGCTTCGACGCCCACGGCGCGCCCGGCCTGCTGTTCGCCTCGCTGGCCGGCATGTACTGGATGATTCCCAAGGCGCTGGACGATGTGCTGCTGTCGCCCTGGGTGGCGCTGGGCAAGTTCGTGAGCCTGATGCTGGCCGGCATGTGGCTGGCCGCCGCCTGGCGTCGGGCGCACCGCGTCATACGGCTGTTTTTCGTGGGCGGGTTCTGCTGGACCAGTGCCATCGTCGGCATGCTGTACCAGGAGAGCAGCGCCCGTCTGTGTAACTTCTATCTGTTGGATGATCAGACCTGGGCCGGGCGCGGTCTGGTTATACTGGCCATCCTGTTGCCGCTGACCTGGCTCGTTGCCGAAATGCGCGGGCAGCGCCGCCGGCATACGCTGCGGTCTGAGCGGCCTGTCCGCTCGGGCGCCGCGCGTTCGCACGTTCAGGAGTCGTCATGAGTCATTCCGCTTCCGTCCCCGTTTCCCCGTCCGCTTCGGCGCCCCTGCGCCAGCCCACTCGCCTCGATCAGATCCTGGCCGAGTTCGGGCACGCCCTGCAGGTGCTCGATGGCAACATCCAGGCAGGGCGCCCCAATCCCGCGGGGCCGCTGTCGGTGCAGGAGCCGTCCGCGCCCGGGCTGGATGCGCAAGAGCGTACGCACGCCGCCGGCCTGATGCGCGTGAATCACGTTGGCGAGATCTGCGCCCAGGCCCTGTATCGCGGCCAGGCGGCGGTTTGCCGCGATGCAGCAATTCAGGCGGTTTTACTCCAGGCGGCAGCGGAAGAGGTTGATCATTTGTCCTGGTGCCGCGAACGCCTGGACGAACTCTCCAGCCGGCCCAGCGTATTCAACCCTTTGTGGTACCTGGGCTCGTTTTCCCTGGGGCTGCTGGCCGGGCGCGCGGGTGTGCGTCACAATCTGGGTTTCATGGCGGAAACCGAACGGCAGGTGGAAGAGCATCTGAACAGCCATCTCGAGCGCCTGCCTGCGCAGGACCGGCGTTCCCGGGCCATTGTGGCGCAAATGCGCGACGATGAAATCGGCCATCGCAATACTGCGGAAGACCACGGCGCGAGCCGTCTGCCGCTGCCGGTGCGGCTCGCCATGCGCGCCATGTCGCGCGTCATGACGACGACGGCATACCGGCTTTGACAAGCCGCTGACCTAGGGTTTATACTTACGCTTATTGGGGTAGCGCAGGCGCTAGTTTCGTTGTAAAAAGCCTGCGAAATCCGGTTTCAAATGCTCGGTTCAAGATTATCTTGCATTGCACAAAAAATCGGGTTATACTTCAGTTATTGGATGTCAAGCAGGTTTGCAGAACAAGTCAACGCAAAGCTGCGGCAAGGGTCAAAGCCCAATTTGCCAGACATGCCCCGGTTGTCTCCTCCACCCTCCTCCTTTGGTGGATTTAGCCCGAGATCTCACGATCTCGGGTTTTTTTTTGGATGCCGCTGCGCAGCAGCGGATGCCGCCCGGCCGGGTGCCAGCCGACTGATATCATTAGTATCATGCGTGCATGAAACTGGGGCATCATGTTGTCACCATCCTGGGAAACAGCGAGCTGGCTGGTCATCGCGGTAGTTGCCTTTCTGGTCGGCGGCCTGATCGTGGTGTCGGAGCGCTGGCATGGTCGCTACACGGGCGATACCGACCTCCACAAGCCGCAGGCCACCCACAGCCGGGCCGCGCCGCGCGTGGGCGGTCTGGCGATTCTGGCCGGCAGTCTGGCCGGCCTGCTGGTGCTGGGTCCGGCCAACATGACGCTCAGCTGGTTGTGGCCGCAGCTGTTCATCGCCGCCATGCCGGTCTTCATGGCCGGGCTGCTGGAAGACATCACCAAGGACATCGGCTCGGGCAAGCGCCTCATGGCCGCCTTTGTCTCGGCGGCCATCGCCTGGTGGCTGGTGGGGGGCGTGTCGCGCGTGGGCATGGCCTGGGCCGATGCCGTCCTGTCGTTCTGGCCGCTGTCATTGTTGTTCACCGTCATCGCCGTGGGCGGCTGCACGCACGCGCTCAACATCGTGGATGGCATGAACGGCCTGGCCGGCATGATCGCCAGCCTGATGGCCGCTTCGCTGGCGCTGGTGGCGCTCCAGGTGGGCGACGTCCCCATCTTCCTCATCGCAACCGCCCTGATGTCGGCCACCCTGGGTTTTCTGGCATGGAATTTCCCCTTCGGCCGTGTTTTTCTGGGCGATGGCGGCGCCTATTTCCTGGGCTTCATGCTGGCCGAACTGGCGGTGCAGCTGGTGGTGCGCAATCCGCAGGTCTCGCCGTTCTACGCCCTGGCCGTGCTGTTCTACCCGGTGTTCGAAACTCTGTTTTCCATCTGGCGGCGGCGCTTCAAGCGGGGCACGCCCGTGGACCAGCCCGATGCGCTGCACCTGCACCAATTGGTGTTCCGCCGCCTGGTGCGCGTCACCTTCAGCCGCGACCGGCGCCATGCCTTGCCGGCGTTGTGCAATGCACTCACCTCACCCTATCTCTGGGTGCTGGCCCTGATCGGCCTAGTGCCGGCCACGCTCTGGTGGGACAGCGCCTGGCTGCTGTGCGCCAGCCTGGCGGGCTTTGCCGCCGCCTACATCTGGCTCTACTGGCGCCTGGTGTCCTGGCGCGGTCCGGCGTGGCTGCTGCTGCCGGCCATCGGCGGGCAGAAACGGGCCCGTTCCCTCAGGGGGCGTTAAAATCCGAGGTGTCACACCGATCCGGGGAGCCGCGTCTTGAAGCTGGATGAAGTGAAACTGGCCGTCATCGGCCTGGGATATGTGGGCCTGCCGCTGGCCGTGGCGTTCGGCAAGCGCCGGTCCGTCGTGGGTTTCGACATCAACCGTCAGCGCATTGCCGCACTGCGCAGCGGGCACGATCGCACGCTGGAAGTGGATGCCGATGATCTGGCGCGCGCGCAGGGCCTGATGCTCACGCACGATGCGGCCGACCTGGCGCAGGCCAACGTCTACATCATTACCGTGCCCACCCCCATAGACGACTACAAGCAGCCGGATCTGGGCCCGCTGCTGCGCGCCAGCCAGACCGTCGGTGCGGTGCTGAAACCGGGGGACATCGTGATCTACGAATCGACGGTCTATCCCGGCGCCACCGAAGATGATTGCGTGCCCGTGCTGGAAGCGGCGTCGGGCCTGCGTTTCAACCGGGATTTTCAGGCCGGCTACAGTCCCGAGCGCATCAATCCGGGCGATCGCGAACATACGCTGAGCGCGATTTGCAAGGTGACCTCGGGGTCGACGCCGGAGGCGGCCGAACTCATCGATCAGCTCTATGGGGAAATCATTACGGCAGGCACGCACAAGGCGCCGTCCATCCGCGTGGCGGAAGCCGCGAAAGTCATCGAGAACACGCAGCGCGATGTCAATATCGCCCTCATCAATGAACTGGCCATCCTGTTCAACCGTATGGGCATCGATACGCAGGCCGTGCTGCAGGCGGCGGGCACGAAGTGGAATTTCCTGCCGTTCCGGCCCGGCCTGGTCGGCGGGCACTGCATCGGCGTCGATCCGTACTACCTGACCCACAAGGCTCAGTCGCTGGGCTATCACCCCGAGCTCATCCTGGCGGGGCGGCGCCTGAATGACAGCATGGGGGCCTATGTTGTGTCCCAGCTGGTCAAGGCGATGACCAAGCGGCGCATCGGCGTGCAGGGTTCCAGGGTGCTGGTCATGGGGCTGGCGTTCAAGGAAAACTGCCCCGATCTGCGCAATACCCGCGTGGTCGATATCGTGCGTGAGCTGGGCGAATACGATGTGCAGGTCGACGTGCACGATCCCTGGGTCGACCCGGCCGAGGCGCAGGCCGAGTACGGCATCACGCCCCTGGCGCAGCCCGAGCCCGCCGGCTACGACGCCATCGTGCTGGCCGTGGCGCATCGGCAGTTTGCCGCCTTGGGCGAGGCCGGCTTGCGGCGCCTGGGCAAGAACCGGCACGTCCTGTACGACCTCAAATACGTGCTGGCATCCGGACAGGCGGATTTGCGCCTGTAGCAGGGGTCGGATTCATTGGACAAGGAGTGGCATCATGAGCAATCGTTATCAGCAGGCATTGGACCGGCTCGCGCAGCAGCCCGCCACGTGGCTGGTGACGGGCTGCGCCGGCTTCATCGGCTCCAACCTGATCGAGGCCTTGTTGCGATTGAACCAGCAGGTCGTGGGCCTGGATGATTTTTCCACCGGACACCGGCGCAACCTGGACGAGGTGCGCACCGCGGTGGGCGAACAGGCCTGGGCGCGCTTTCGCTTTCGCGAGGGCGATATCCGCGATCTGGCGGTCTGCCGCGAGGTCATGCAGGGGGTGAACCATGTGCTGCACCAGGCGGCCCTGGGCTCGGTGCCGCGTTCGCTGGCCGATCCGATCGCGACCAATGCCGTGAACATCGACGGTTTTCTGAACGTGCTGGTAGCGGCGCGCGATGCCGGCGTGTCCTCCTTCGTCTACGCGGCGTCCAGCTCCACCTATGGCGATCATGAAGCCCTGCCCAAGGTGGAAGAGGCCATCGGCCGGCCGCTCTCGCCCTACGCCGTCACGAAATACGTCAACGAGCTGTATGCCGATGTCTTTGCACGCAGCTATGGCTTTGGCAGCATCGGCCTGCGCTACTTCAACGTGTTCGGCCAGCGTCAGGATCCCAACGGCGCGTACGCGGCCGTCATCCCGCGCTGGGTGGCCGCGATGATCCGGGGCGAAGATGTCGTCATCAATGGCGATGGCCTCACCAGCCGCGATTTCTGCCATATCGACAACGTCTTGCAGGCCAACATCCTCGCGGCCATGGCCCAGCCCGAAGGCGTGAACCAGGTCTATAACGTGGCCTGCAATGCCCGCACCAGCCTGGTCGAGCTGTTCGATTATCTGTCCCGCGCGCTGGCCAGGCAAGGCGTGGTCTATGAGCGTGCGCCCGTGCATGCGGCGTTCCGGGCGGGTGATGTACGCCATTCCCAGGCCGATATCAGCAAGGCCCGGCGCCTGCTGGGTTACGAGCCTTTGCATGATATCGTTCAGGGGATCGAAGTCTCCATGCCCTGGTATACGCAGTTCCTGCAATAGTTTGAGATTTTTCCGCCCCCGTCTCTTGGCTGCGCCCTCGTCGGATCACGGTCGCATTGCGGCCGGGGCGTTGCGCGTGGCCGTGTTTCTGCTGCTCGCCAAAGGGGTGGGGGCGCTCAAGGAAATGGCGCTGGCCTGGCGCTACGGGGTCAGCGAGGTGGTCGACGCCTATCAGTTCACCCAGGTCATGGCCAGCTGGCTGCCGGTCACGCTGGTCGGCGCCTTGTCCGTGGTGCTGATTCCCGTGCTGGTGCGTCTGCGCGATGCGCCGCCGGCCGAGCAGTCAGCGTTTCTGGGCCAGCTGCATGGCAGCCTCGCACTGCTCGGGCTGGTGCTGACCGCGGGCCTGGCCCTGGCCTGGCCGACCGTGCTGGAGCTCACGGCCGGCGCGCTGTCGCCCGCCGTGCGACAGATGAGCGCGCGCTTCATGTGGGCCTTTGCACCTGCGGCCCTGCTGATCGTGCTCGTGGGCCTGAGCGCTGCGCGCCTGCGCGCGCGGGAGCGCCACATCAATACGGTGCTGGACAGCGTGCCGGCCGGTGTGATCCTGCTCTGGATCCTGTCCAGCGGGCCGCAGGCCGGCATCGGGCCGTTGCTCTGGGGCAGCCTGGTGGGCTACGTGCTCCAGGCCGCAGTACTGCTCTGGCTCGCCAATCGGGCTGATCCCGCGCCGTGGCGGCCGCAGCTGCGCTGGAGCGCGCCGCAGTGGTCGGGTCTGTTATCGGCCGCGGGCATCTTCCTGCTGGGCCAGCTGGCCATGAGTCTGGTCGGCCCCATCGACCAGTTCACCGCCGCACGACTGGGCGAGAACGCTAATGCGGTGCTGGGCTATGCCGGGCGCCTGCTGTCGCTGGTGCTGGGACTGGGCGCGGTTTCGGTAGGGCGCGCGGCCTTGCCCGTGCTGGCGGATATCCAGCGCCGGGGTGATGGCGCGCGTGGGCGCCGCCTGGCCTTGCGCTGGTCGGCCGCCATGTTGGGGGTCGGGGCGCTGGCGACGCTGGTGGGTGCGTGGCTGGCGCCCTGGGGCGTGGCGCTGCTGTTCGAGCGCGGGGCGTTCACGGCGCAGGACACCCATCAGGTGGCCGGGGTGCTGCGTTGGGGCCTGCTGCAACTGCCGTTTTATTTCGGCGTGCTCGTACTGGTGCAGCTGCTCGCGAGCCAGGGGCGCTACCGCGTGATGGCGGGTATCGCGCTGTGCAACTTTGCCCTCAAGGCGGTGCTCAACCCACTGCTTGCGCCCCTCATGGGCATCGCCGGCGTCATGCTGGCCACGGTGCTGATGTACGCCGCGTCATTTACCTGCTACTGGCTGGCGGCCTGGCGCGGGACGGCGGCCGATCACCCGCCGGCGCAGACGCCATGACGCCCGCGCCCCACCTGCTCATCCTGATCCATTCGCTGCGCGCGGGTGGCGCCGAGCGCGTGGCGGTGGACCTGGCCGGTGCCTGGCTGGCGCGCGGCTTTGCCGTGACCGTGGTCACGCAGCGCGAAAGCGCGGACGATGCCTATGTGCTGGCGCCGGGCGTGCAGCGCGTGGTGCTGGGCCTGGCACGCACCAGCACCGGTGCGCTGGCGGGCCTGTTCGCCAATCTGCGCCGCGTGCGCGGCCTGCGCCGCCTGTTGCGCGAGCGCCGGCCCACGATCGTGCTGGGCATGATGACCACCGCGTCGGTGCTGGCCGTGCTGGCGGCCACGGGCCTGCCCTGTCGGGTGATCGCCTCCGAGCACACCCATCCGCCTGCGCAGCGTCTACCCGTGGCATGGCGGCTGTTGCGTCGCTGGACCTACCCGCGTGCGCACGCCGTCGTCGCGCTGACGCGGGCCACGGCGCACTGGTTGCGCACCCATGTGCCGGGTAGCACCGTGCAGGTCATCCCCAATGCCGTGACCTGGCCTTTGCCGGTGCAGGGCGCGGTCGTGGTGCCGCCGCCGCGCCAAGGCCGCCGCCGCGTGCTGGCCGTCGGGCGCCTGCATCCGGTCAAGGGTTTCGATCGCCTGATCGCCGCGTTCGCACGGCTGGCGCGCGATTGCCCTCAGTGGGATCTGGTCATTCTGGGCGAAGGCGCGGAGCGCGCGGCGCTGCAGGCGCAGATTGCGGCGGCCGGCCTGGCGGGGCGCATCGCCCTGCCCGGACGCGTTGGCAACATGGCGGACTGGTACGCGCAGAGCGACCTCTATGTGCTCAGCTCGCGTGTCGAAGGGCTGTCCAATACCTTGCTCGAAGCCATGGCCGCGGGGCTGCCGGTGCTGGCCGTGGATTGCGACGTCGGCCCGCGGGAAATCATCCGCGATGGCGTGAATGGCCGGCTGGTGTCGCCGCCCGACGATCCCGCAGCGCTGGCGGCGGCCATGGCCGCGTTGATGCGCGACGCGCGCCAGCGGGAAACCCTGGCGGCGCAGGCCCAGGCGGTGCGCGCACGCTACGCCCCCGCAGCCATTCTGGCGCGCTGGGAGGCCTTGTTGTCATGAAGATCCTGTTTTTCGTCGGCGGGCTGGGAGCAGGCGGGGCCGAGCGCGTGGCCTGCACGCTGGCCAGTGCCTGGGCCGCACGCGGCGATGCGGTGTGCCTGGTGCCCACCTGGCGCCAGATGGCCGCGCCCGCGTATGCCTTGCCTGCGCAGGTGCGCCTGCATTGGCTGGTGCAGGCGGTGCCGCCGGGCCTGCGTCGCGGCTTCAACGGGCCGCTCAAGTGGTGGTGCCTGCGTCGCCTGGTGCGCCGCGAACGTCCCGACGTCATCATTTCCTTTCTGGTCAACGTGAACGTGAATGTGCTCATCGCGACCCGCGGCCTGCGCGTGCCCGTGCTGGTGTGTGAGCGCAGCCATCCGGGGCAGGCCGGCAATGTCGGGCGGTGGCTGGCGCGGCTGCGGCGCTGGCTGTACCCGCAGGCCCAGGCGGTGGTGGTACAGACTGCCGCGGCGGCGCAGGCGCTGGCGCGCACCGTGCCGCACGTGACGCGTCTGGCCGTCTTGCCCAACCCTTTGCCGCCCGCGTTGCCCGTGGGTCTGGCCCTGCGACTGCCGTCGGCGCGGCCATCGCGCGTGCTGGCGGCCATGGGGCGGCTCGCGCCCGTGAAGCGCTTCGATCACCTGATCCGTGCGTTCGCCGCGCTGGCCGCCGAGTTTCCCGACTGGCAACTGTGCATCTGGGGCGAGGGGGCTGAGCGCGCGCCGCTGCAGCGTCAGATCGCGGCGGCCGGTCTGTCGGATCGCGTGCGCCTGGCCGGCCACAGCACGCAGCCCTGGGAGGATCTGGCGCAGGCGCAGGCCTTTGCCCTGACCTCGCGCGTGGAAGGGTTTCCCAATGCGCTATTGGAGGCCATGGCGCTGGGTCTGCCGGCGCTGGCGGTCGATTGCCCCAGCGGGCCGGCCGAGCTCAGTGGCGAGGGCCGCGATGCCGTGCTCGTTCCCGCAGAGGACGCCGCGGCCCTGGTGGCCGGCCTGCGCCGCCTGTTGGCGGATGCGGATCTGCGCGAGCGGCTGGGGCGCCAGGCCACGGCTTCGGTGCAGGCGCGCTATGCCTTGCCGGTCATCCTGGCCGAATGGGACGGACTGATGCGCGCGGTCGGAGCGATGCGGGCGGCGCCATGACCGGGACCTTGCAGGAAATGCCGCGGGTCGTGCATGTGATCGCCGGCCTGGGACAGGGCGGGGCGGAGACCGTTCTTTACCGCCTGCTGCGCGCGACGCAGCCGCCGCGCGGCCATGTCGTCATCAGCCTGGGCGACGAGGGCGTGTTTGGCGCAAGACTGCGGGCGATCGGGATTGACGTGTACGCCCTGGGCATGAACCGGGCGGCGGGCCGGCTGGCCGGCCCCTGGCGGCTGTATCGTCTGTTGCGCCGGCTGCGCCCCGACGTGGTTCAGACCTGGATGTACCATGCCGACGTGCTGGGGGGCGTCGTTGCCCGCCTGGCCGGGGTGCGCGCCGTAGCGTGGGGCATTCGCAACTCTGGCGTCGATCTGGCGGCCAGCAGCCGCACGGCGCGTGCGCTGGCCGCGGTGGCGGCGCCGTTGTCGCGTTGCGTGCCCGGCGCCATCGTCGCCTGCGCCGAAGCGGCGCGGCGCCAGCACGTGCGCTGGGGCTATGACGCCCGGCGCATGGTGGTGATTCCCAATGGCTATGATTTCGAGCGCTGGGCCCCCGATCCTGCGCGGCGTGCCGTCGTGCGCCAGGAGTGGGCGCTGACGCCCGAGGCCCCGGTGGTGGGCTGTGTCGCGCGCTGGGATCCGCTCAAGGATCACGACAATCTGTGTGCGGCCATCGCCCTTGTCCGGCGCACGCGTCCGGAGGTACGCCTGGTGCTGATGGGTGAAGGCATGACGGCGGACAACGCCGCGTTGCTGCGCCTGCTGGCCCAGCATGGCCTGGACGACGGCGTGCTGCTGCTGGGTCGACGCAGCGATGTGCCACGCCTCATGCAGGGCCTGGATGTGCATGTGCTGGCTAGCCGTGCGGAAGGCTTTCCCAACGTCCTTGCCGAGGCCATGGCCGCAGGCGTAGCCTGCGTGACGACGGACGTGGGCGATGCGGCCTTGATTGCGGGCACGGCCGCGCGCGTCGTGCCGCCGCGTGATGCGCCGGCCCTGGCCGCCGCCCTCGATGCGGCGCTGGCCGCCCGTGGTTCGTCCGCGGAGCAAGAGCGCATCGATCAGGGCCGGGCGCGCGTACAGGCCCGCTTCGGCCTGCCCACCGTGGTGGCGCGCTGGGAGGCGGTCTGGACCGCGCTGGCGGCAGGCCGGCGGCCGGGCGCGCCGCGTTTGCTCATGGTCGTGAACGAAGCGGCGTTTTTCCTCTCGCATCGCCTGCCGGTGGCCCAGGCTGCGCGCGCGGCGGGCTACGAGGTTCATCTGGCCACGCGCGCCGGCGCGGCAGTACGGGACATCCAGGCGCTGGGCTTTGCCCACCACGTCCTGCCCCTGTCGCGCAGCGGCCGCAACCCCCTGGCCGAGTTGCGGCTGCTGTGGGCGTTGTGGCGCCTCATGCGCCGGCTGCGGCCCGATATTGTCCACGCCGTCACCATCAAGCCGGTGCTGTATGGCGGTCTTGCCGCACGCCTGGGCGGCGCCCCCGCCTTCGTGGCGGCGGTATCCGGGCTGGGGCATGTGTTCGTCGAGGACGGGCGCAGGACGTTTTTGCGGCGCGCGGTCACGGCGCTGTATCGCCGGGCGCTGGGGCATCGCCATAGCCGGGTGATTTTCCAGAATCCGGTCGATCAAGCCACGCTGACCACCGTCGGCGCCCTGCGGCCGGACCAGGCCGTGCTCATCCCGGGTTCGGGCGTGGATCTGGCGCAATTCCATGAAGCGCCGGAGCTGCCGGGCCCGGTGATCATCGTGTGCGTGTCGCGCATGCTTGCGGAAAAAGGCATCGCCGAGTTCGTGGCGGCGGCGCGTCAGCTGCGGGCGCAGCGCCCGCAGGTCCACTGCTGGCTCGCGGGCGCCCCGGATCCCGGCAATCCCAGCGCCATTCGCGAGGCGCAGCTGCGGGACTGGGATCGCGCCGGCTGGGTGCGCTGGCTGGGTCAGTGCGATGACGTGGCGGCGCTGTACCATCAGGCGCATATCGCCGTGCTGGCCTCGTACCGCGAGGGACTGCCGCGCTCGCTCGTCGAGGCGGCTGCTTGCGGGCGCGCCATCGTAACGACGGATGTGCCGGGTTGCCGCGACGCGGTGCAAGCGGGCGTGACGGGCGTGCTGGTACCGGCGCGCGACAGCGACGCGCTTGCGAGGGCGCTGCTGGCGCTCGTCGATGATCCCGCCCGGCGCCAGGCCATGGGTCGTGCCGGGCGCCGGCTCGCCGAACAGCGCTTCGGCATCGATGGCGTCGTGGCGCGGCATCTGGCGTTGTACGACTCGCTGCTGCCGCCAGCGGCCCGGCCATCGTTTCCCCCGAACCTTGGTGCCGACGATTAGAACGGCAGGGCCAGTCCGGGTGCCAGCGCCCGCAGCGCCTGGCGGAATTCTTCCTGGATGCGCGCGATGGCGGCCGTGGTTTCACCTTCGAAGCGCAGGACCACCACCGGCGTGGTGTTGGAGGCGCGCGCGAGGCCGAAACCGTCGGCATATTCGGCGCGCACGCCATCCAACGTGATCCGTTCTTGCGCCGTCGGGAAGCGGCCCTCGCGCTGCAGGCGCGCCACCAGGGCGTGCGGTTCGCCTTCCGCCAGCGCCAGCTTGATTTCCGGCGTGGCGATGTCCTGCGGCAGTGCTTCCAGTACGGCGGATGGATCGTCGTGGTGCGAAAGGATTTCCAGCAGGCGCGCGGCGGCGTAAAGTCCGTCGTCGAAGCCGAACCAGCGTTCCCCAAAAAAGAGGTGGCCGCTCATTTCACCCGCCAGCAGGGCGCCGGTCTCGGCCATGGCCGCCTTGATGAGCGAATGGCCGGTGCGCGACATGCGTGGCTGGCCCCCGGCCTGTGCGATGGCGCGCGCCACGTGGCGGCTGCACTTGACGTCGAACAGCACGGTGGCCCCGGGATTGCGCATCAGCAGGTCGCGCGCGAACAGGATGAGCTGGCGATCCGGCCAGATGATCTGTCCCGACCGGGTCACCACGCCCAGGCGATCGGCGTCGCCATCCAGCGCCAGCCCCAGCGCGCAATCGCTGTTCTGGACGTGCCGGATGAGGTCTTGCAGGTTGGCCGGGTCCGCCGGATCCGGATGATGGTTGGGGAAGCGCGCATCGACCGTGCAATACAGGGGGTCGACCTGGCAACCCAGGGCGGTGAGCAGGCGCTCGGCGACCACGCCGCCCACGCCGTTGCCGCAATCCACCGCGAGTTTCAGGGGCCGGGCCAGGTGAAGATCACTCACGATACGCGCAATGTAGTCGTCTACCACCGCCAGCGCGCTGGCGCTCCCGGCCTGCGCCGGGGCGAGCGGGGTTGCCGTGCCCATCAGTGCGTGCAGGGCGCGGATGGCCTCGCCATGCAGCGTGACGCCCGCCAGCATGAGCTTGAAGCCGTTGTATTCGGGCGGATTGTGGCTGCCGGTGATGGCCACGCCCGAGCCCCCGGCCTGCGTGTGCGCGGCGTAGTAGACGACCGGCGTGGGCACCATGCCCAGGCGCAGGCTGCGGATGCCCCCTTGTGACAGGCCCTGGACGAGTGCCTGCTCCAGTCCGGGGCCACTGTCGCGCCCGTCGTAGCCCACGGCCAGGGTGTCGACCCCTTGGCTGCGCGCCTGTTGCGCCAGCGCCAGGCCCAGGTGGCGGGCGAAGTCCGCGTTCAGGGGGTGGGGCACGGTGCCGCGAATGTCGTAGGCCTTGAAGGCCGAGAGCGGGAAATCTGAAACCATGGGTGTCCTCGATTGAGCCGGGCAGGCCTTATTATCCGCCATGGGGCACCAGGCGCTAAAATGGATTGCATCTGAATTGATTACAGCGGATGCTCCGGGAACCATGGACGAGAAAAAGCAGTGGGATGGACTTGAGGCGCTGGCGGCAATCGTGGGCAGCCAGCATGTGCTGACCGGCGAACAGGCGCAGGCCAGCCTGACGGATTGGCGCGACCGTTACAGCGGCGCGGCGCGGGCGGTGGTTCGGCCCGGCTCTACGCAGGAGGTCGCCGCGCTCGTGCGCTGGTGCAGCACCCATGGCGTGCCCATCGTGGCGCAGGGGGGCAACACGGGTTTGTGCGGTGGCGCAACACCCGATGCCAGCGGCACGGCCATTGTGCTCTCGCTGGCGCGCATGAATGCCGTTCGCGGCATCGATCTCGACAACGACACCATGGTGGTTGAGGCCGGCTGCATCCTGCAGCAGGTGCAGCAGGCCGCGCACGATGCCGGGCGCCTGTTCCCCCTCAGCCTGGCGGCCGAGGGCAGTTGCACCATCGGCGGCAACCTGGCCACCAATGCCGGCGGCACGCAGGTGCTGCGCTACGGCAACGCGCGCGAGCTCACCCTCGGCCTGGAAGTCGTCACTGCCCAGGGCGAGGTCTGGCATGGTCTGCGCGGCCTGCGCAAGGACAATACCGGCTACAGCCTGCGCGATCTCTTCATCGGCAGCGAAGGCAGCCTGGGCATCATCACCGCGGCCACGCTCAAGCTGTTTCCCCAACCCGTGGCGCGCTGCACGGCCCTGCTCGGACTCAAAAGCATCGATGACGCAGTGGCCGTGCTCACCCTGGCGCGGCGCGGCCTGGCCGCCGCACTGACGGGCTTCGAGCTCATCGCCGGCAATTGCCTCGAGGGTGTCGTGGCGTGCTATCCCGAGCAGCGCATTCCGTTCGAGGGTGAATCGGCCGCGCTGCCCTGGTACGCGCTGCTGGAGCTTTCCGACAGCGAGAGCGAGGCGCACGCGCGCGAACGCTTCGAGGCCGTCCTGGGCGAAGGGCTGGAGGCCGGCCTGGTGGTCGATGCCGTGATCGCCGAGAGCATGGCCCAGAGCCACGCCCTGTGGCACCTGCGTGAAAGCATCCCGCTGGCCGAGCGCGCGTTCGGCAAAGGCATCAAGCACGACGTCTCCATTCCCGTATCCCGCATGGCGGAGTTCGTCCACGTCACCAACAAAGCCCTGCAGGCGCATTTCCCCGGCATCACGCACGTCATCTTCGGCCACCTGGGCGACGGCAACCTGCATTACAACGTCGCCACGGGCGATCGCTGGACGGTCGAGCAGTTGCTGGAATCCCAAGATGCCATCTACGCCCTCGTACACGACAGCGTACACCGCTTCGGCGGCTCCATCAGCGCCGAGCATGGCGTGGGCCAGCTCAAGCGCGATCTTCTGCCGCGCTACAAGGATGGCGTCGAGCTGGATCTGATGCGCCGCATCAAACAGGCGCTGGACCCGCAGGGCATCATGAACCCGGGCAAGGTCATTTAGTTTGGCTTAGGGCTGGCGTGCTCAGAACCGCTGGCAGCGCGGGCAGTAATAAGTGGCGCGCTGGCCCTGGATGAGGCGCCGGATGGGGGTCTGGCAGTGCCGGCAGGCCTGCCCCTCACGCCCGTACACGGCGGCGTGCAAGCTGAAGTAAGCGCCGGGCTCGCCGCGGGCATCGAGGTAGTCGCGCAGCGTGCTGCCGCCGCTGTCCAGCGCTTGTGCGAGCGTGGTGCGTATGGCGGCCACCAGCCGTTCGCAGCGCTCGCGCGACAGGCGGCCCGCCGGGGCGCTCGGGTGGATGCGCGCCAGGTACAGGGCTTCGGAGGCATAGATGTTGCCGACACCGACCACGATGGTGCCGGCCAGCAGCGTCTGCTTGATGCTTTGGCGGCGTGCGGCCAGTTGTGCGTGCAGCCATGCGCCGGTAAAGGCGGGGTCGAACGGTTCCACGCCCAGCGCGCGCAGCAATGGATGCGTCTCGGTTGCTGGCCCCTGTTGCGCAGGGTGCCAGAGGATGGCGCCGAAACGGCGCGGATCGTGTAGCAGGATGCGGGTATCCGCCAGAATCCATTCGGCATGGTCGTGCTTGCGTCGTGGCGCGTCCAGGGGCAGGCTGCGCAGCGAGCCCGACATGCCCAGGTGCACGATCTGCGTGCCGTGCGCGAACTGGAACAGCAGGTACTTGCCGCGGCGCTCGCAGGCGAGCAGGCGCTGGCCTTCGATGGTCTGCGCCAGCGTGGGCGGCACGGGCCAGCGCAGTCGCGGCTCATGCACGATAAACTGCCGTACCGTCTTGCCGGGCATGATCGTCGCTAATCCGCGACGCGTCGTTTCAACTTCGGGTAACTCTGGCATGAGCGGGTACCAACGGGTGCTAACATCGGATGTTCTGAACGCTATTTTGCCATTGCGTGCCCCCGACATGCTGGCCTTGCATGGCTTTTGTGAATGAAACGGATTTTCCTGCTGCTGTTTGCCGCGATGCTGCCCGGTCTGTCGCCTGCTCAGGCCCAGACCAGCCCGCCTGTGGACCAGGACGTCGAAGCGATCCAGCTGCGCGCGGGTGATCTGCCGGCGGTCAGCCTTACGCGCGACATCCTGTATCGCATCCTGGTCGCCGAGCTGGGCGGCCAGCGCGGTCTGTTCGAGCAATCCGCGCAGATATATCTCGAGCTGGCGCAGGAAACGCTCGATCCGCGCCTGGCCAGGCGCAGTTTCATGGCTGCCATGGCCGCCCGCGATACGGCGCGCGCCTATCAGGCGGCCCAGTTGTGGACGGTGCTGGCGCCGGACGATACCGAGGCGGCGGCGTCTTCCATGGCGCTGGCCGCAACCAGCGGCAAGCCGCAGGACATGGTCGCGGCCCTGGCGTCGCGCATCGACACGGCGCCACCGGAAGAAAAGGACCAGGCCATCATCCAGGCCCTGGGCGTGGTCAGCAAGATCCAGGACAAGGGCGTCGCGCTGGACGTGCTCGACAAGGCCCTGGGCGCGCAGACGCGCGAGCTGCCCATGGCGCGCCTGGCGCTTGCGGACGCCGCCTGGGCCGCGCTGGATTCCTGGCGTGCGCTGGAAGAGGCCAGGGCGGCGCTGGCGCTGGATCCGGAGTCCGAGGCGGCGGCCCAGCGCGTGCTGGAATACGGCATGCAGGTCGAGCCCGCCGTGGTCCTGGCCGACGCGCGTCAATGGCTCGCCGCCCATCCGCTGGCGCGCAAGTTCGGACGCATGCTGGTGGCGCATCTCGTGAGCCGCGCGGACTACGCGCAGGCCCTGGCGCAGGTGCAGGCTTTGCGCCACCACTTTCCCGAAGATTTTGACCTCTTGTACACCGAGGCGGACGTGCAGTTCAGGGCCGGCCGCGACGCTGCGGCCGAGAGCCTGTTGCACGAATACATTGCCGTGCAAGAGCAGCGGCGTGCGGCGCTGAACGACAACGCCACCAGCGCCGTGGGCGATGCCTCGGATGCCTGGCTGCTGCTGGTGCGCATCGCCGAGCACCAGGAAAACTGGCAAAAAGCGCTGGACGCTCTGGGGCATATCGATGATGAGGCCTTGAAATTCCAGGTCGAACTGCACAAGGCCGTCCTGCTCGCCCGCCTGGGCCGGCTGACCGCCGCGGTCAGCCTGCTCGACGGCGTTGCGGTGCGCGACGATCAGGAGCGCGCGGTCGTGTTCCTGACGCTGGCCTCCATCTACCGCAATTCGGGGCGCACCGATGCCGCCGTCGAAACCCTGGTGCATGCCGACAAGCAACTGCCCAATACGCCAGAGATCAAGTACGACCTGGCCATGCTCTACGAGCGCCAGGGGCGCAGCGACACGTTCGAGGCCTTGCTGCGTGAAGTGTTGGCGCTGGCACCGGATCACGCCAATGCCTACAATTCGCTGGGCTATACCTACGTGAACCAGAATCGCCGCCTCGACGAGGCGCACGAACTGCTCGAGCGCGCGCTAGAACTGGAGCCGGACAATCCGTATATCCTCGACAGCGTCGGCTGGTACTTCTACCGCATTGCGGACTATGAGGCGGCGGTGGACTACCTGCAACGCGCCTTTCGCGCCCTGCCGCAGGCCGAAGTCGGCGCCCACCTGGGCGAGGCGTACTGGATGCGCGGGCAACGCAACAAGGCACTAGAGGTCTGGCGCCAGGCCCACGAGGACGATGCGGAAAACGAAACCCTCATGGAAACCCTGAAACGCCTGGGAGTCAGTCTGTGAACCGTCTCTTGCCCGATGGCCGGCGCCGCCGTCTGCTGTGCCTGCCGGTGTTGTTGCTGGCGGCCTGCGCCGCGCCGGCGCCCGAGCGCCTGCACGATGCGGTTTTTCGTCGTGGGGGCCGGTTTTCCCTCAGCGTCACCCCGGTCGACGGGCAGCAGGACGCCGTGCAGGGCAGCTTTCTGTGGGCCGACGACGGCACGCGCCTGCAGCTGGATCTGCTGGACCCCATGGGCAGCACGCTGGCCCGGGTGGCCGTGGATCAGGCCGGTGCCGTGCTTTGGCATGCGGATGGCCGGCGCGAAGACGCACCGGATCCCGACAGCCTGGTGGCGCGGGTGCTGGGCAGCGCCATCCCCGTATCCGCGCTGCGCGACTGGCTCCAGGGCCGGCTGGGGGCCGGCCAGGCGCAGGATGTAGAACACGATGCAGCGCAGCGCCCGACCGCCTTCGTGCAGGATGGCTGGCGCGTGGGCCTCTCGCGTTACGACGATCTGGGCCCGGGCGTGCTGCAGCTCGATCGCCACGACGCCCAGGCCAGCATCCGCGTCCGGCTGGCCATCACCGCGCCGGCCTGATGGTGGACGGTGCGCAGGGGGTGGTCTGCGCCCACGACGGCGCCGCCCTGTATGGTGTGCCGGCACCGGCCAAAATCAACCTTTTTCTGCACGTCGTCGGGCGGCGCGACGACGGCTATCATGATTTGCAGACGGCATACCGCTTCATCGGCCTGTGCGACCGGCTCGACTTCGAGCGGCGCGACGACGGCCGTATCCTGCGGCTGGGCACGGCACTGCCGGACCTGGCGCCGCAGGCGGATCTGGTGTGGCGCGCCGCGCAATTGTTGCAGCAGGCCAGCGGCACGCGCTACGGCGTGCAGATCCGCTACACCAAGCAGATCCCGGCCGGGGGCGGCCTGGGGGGCGGCTCCAGCGATGCGGCCACTACGCTGATCGCGCTGAACCGTCTGTGGCGCACCGGCCTGTCGCGCGCGGCGTTGCAGGCGCTGGGCGCACAGCTGGGCGCCGATGTGCCCGTCTTCATTTTTGGGCGCAACGCGTTCGCGCAAGGGCGGGGTGACGTCCTGCAGCCCGTGTCGCTGCCGCACGCGCATTACGTCATCATTCAGCCGCGCGCGGCGCTCGCCACCGCGGCGGTGTTTGGCCACCCGCGGTTGACAAGGGATGCGAAACCCGTCACAATCACGTTCTTTACCGAATCGCAGGGCAGCACGGCTTTGCCACTGTTCGGGCGCAATGATCTTGAGCCCGTGGCCGCTTTGCTTGAGCCCGACGTGGCGGCCTTGGCCGCCTGGCTGGCCGAACAAGGCCTGGCCGCACGCATGTCGGGCTCGGGTTCCTGCTTTTTTGTGCCGTGTGACTCGGCCCTCCAGGCGCGGGTGATCCGGCAGAAAATTTTAGGTAAAATGGCCGCAGCTCGGCATTCAGGCGCGGCGCAGGGGGTCATCAGGCAGGTATGGGCATGTCCCGGCCTGCAGGTTCATCCGCTGCATGCCTGGTTGCAGGATTGATTGCAGGACCGATGTTGGGGAATAGCCAAGTTGGTTAAGGCACCGGATTTTGATTCCGGCATGCGAAGGTTCGAATCCTTCTTCCCCAGCCACCGTTCAAGGGGCTACGCCCGCCTCGGCAAGCAGGGGTTGCCGGTCACGTCAAAGCTGTTGAGTCGGCCCATCAGTCGGGCAGTTCAACGGCTTTGTTTGTTTTCGACGCCGCCACAGCACGTTGCATACCATGGCACAAGACAGATTCATGATCTTTACCGGCACCGCCAACACCCGTCTGGCGGTCGATGTGGCCAATCACCTCGACATGTCCCTGGGCAAGATGATGGTGGGCCGTTTTTCCGACGGCGAAGTCATGGTCGAGATCAATGAAAACGTACGCGGCAAGGATATCTTCGTACTTCAGCCCACCTGCGCGCCCACCAATGACAACCTGATGGAAATCATGGTCATGGTGGATGCCTTGCGCCGGGCGTCGGCGGGCAAGATCACCGCCGCCATTCCCTATTTCGGCTATGCGCGCCAGGACCGCCGGCCGCGTTCGGCGCGCGTGGCCATCTCGGCCAAGGTGGTGGCCAACATGCTGCAGGTCGTGGGCGTGGACCGCGTCCTCACCATGGACCTGCATGCCGACCAGATTCAGGGCTTCTTCGACATTCCTGTGGACAACATCTACGCCGGCCCCATCCTGCTGGGCGACATCTGGCGCTGCAACTACCAGAACCTGGTCGTGGTCTCGCCCGACATCGGCGGCGTGGTGCGCGCCCGCGCCCTGGCCAAGCAGCTCGAGGCGGATCTGGCCATCATCGACAAGCGCCGCCCGCGCGCCAATGTCTCCGAGGTCATGAACATCATCGGCGAGGTGGACGGGCGCACCTGCATCATCATGGATGACATGGTGGATACCGCCGGTACGCTGTGCAAGGCGGCCAGTGCCCTGAAAGAGCGCGGCGCCACCAGCGTGTACGCGTATTGCACCCATCCCGTGCTGTCGGGCTCGGCCGTGGAGCGCGTGGCCGAGTCCGAGCTGGACGAGCTGGTGGTGACCGACACCATCCCGCTTTCGGAAGCGGCGCGGGCCTGCCCGCGCATTCGCCAGTTGCCCTGTGCATCCCTGCTGGGAGAAACCATTCTCAGGATTTCCAACGCCGAATCGGTCAGTTCGCTGTTTGCCGACTAGCCGCGTCGTCGTCTCGTGCCCCCAGCCGTTGGTCGCGACGGCCACGGGGCTGATCGCAGCCTTGCGCTGCTTTTTTCCAAATCGGGCCGAGCCCGAAACCGCTGGAGTCATCCATGAAATTCAATGCCACACTGCGTAGCAACAAGGGGTCGAGTGCGAGCCGCCGCCTGCGCCACGCCGGTCGTGTTCCCGCCATCGTGTACGGCGGCACCGCCGAAGCCCAAAGCATTTCGCTGGACCACAATGAAATCTTCCATGCCCTGCGCAAGGAAGCCTTTCACGCCTCCATCCTGGATATGGATCTGGATGGCAGCCAGCAGAAAGTGCTGCTGCGCGCCGTTCAATGGCATCCTTACAAGGCCCAGGTCCTGCACGTCGACTTCCAGCGCGTCTCGGCCACCGAGCGCATCACCACGCGCGTTCCGCTGCACTTCCTGAACGGCGATGAATCGCCCGCCGTCAAGCTCAACCAGCAAATCATCACCCACGTCCTGACCGAGCTGGAAGTCAGCTGCCTGCCCGCAGACCTGCCCACCGCGATCGTCGTCGACCTCGGCGGCATGGAGCCCGGTGGCAATGTCTACCTGGCCGACATCACGCTGCCGGACGGCGTCAGCTACGCCGGCACGGACGAGCATCCCGTCCTGGCGGCCGCCCTGGCGCGCCGCGGTGCGACGGCCGCCGGTGACGGCGACGAAGAAGAGGGCGACGCCGAAGGCGACGAGGCCTGAGCCGCCTGACGGGGCATGCGCTGCGCATGCCCCGCCGCCGTCGTGGTCATGAGCGCAGGAATACGCCTCATCATCGGTCTGGGCAACCCTGGGCCACAGTACGAAACGACGCGTCACAATGCCGGGTTCTGGCTTGCCGATCACCTGGCCGATGATGCGGGTGCCCGCTTTCGCCTCGAAAAGGGCTTTTCGGCCGAAGTGGCCGTGGGCCGCCTGGCGGGCGAACGCGTCATCATCGCCAAACCCACCACCTTCATGAACCGCTCCGGCCAGGCCGCCGGTGCGCTGATGCGCTTTTACAAACTGGTCCCCGAACAGGTGCTCGTGCTGCACGACGAACTCGACCTGCCGCCGGGCCACGTCAAGCTCAAACAGGGCGGCAGCCACGCCGGCCACAACGGCTTGCGCGACATCCAATCGGCATTTTCCAGCGCCGCCTTCTGGCGCCTGCGCATCGGCATCGGCCATCCGCGCAGCCTGGGCCTGGCCCAGCCCGTCGTGGCCTTCGTCCTTCATGCGCCGCGCCGCGACGAGCTGGCGCACATCGTCGCGGTCATCGAACGCTGCCGCGCCGTGCTGCCGGACCTGGTCGAAGGCCAGTTCGAACGCGCCGTCGCCACGCTCCATGCCGGCAACCGGCAGGATCCGGCGTGAAAGCGCCAGCCAACGCACGATTCGCCCGGGAGCTGCAGGATTTTCTGAATTTCGTGCGCCGCCCGCGGCCGGGCCCACGCTGGCCGGGGCGCCGCAGCGGTAGCCGCGCGCAAGCCGACTGGCTCAGCCTGCCGCCCTTGCGCCGCATGCTGCAATGGGCGGCTTTTCTCTGGGCCGTGAACTTGATGCTGCTCGGGCCAATTGCCGTGGCCGCCGCCACGGCCGGAGGCGCCCAGCACAAGCTCGCGCTGCAGGCCGTGCCCTGGATGCAGGCCTTGCTGTGGGCGCCGCTCGTCGAGGAGCTGGTGTTTCGCTACGGTCTGCGCCGCGTGGGCCAGGCCTTCTGGCTCACACCGCTGGCGACCGGCATCCTGTTTTCCGGACCCACACCCGGCGCCGGCCTGCTGCTGTGCGCCGTCGTGCTACTGAGTATCTTGCCCCAGGCCGAGCACCCCTGGGGACGGCGCGTGCGCCACCCTGGACGCACCTGGGCGCGCTGTCGCGCCTGGCGCAACGCCTTCCCCTGGCTGTTCCATGGCGCCAGTCTGGCGTTTGCGGCCGTACACCTGTATAACTTCAATCTTTCGCAAACGCCCTGGTGGCTGCTGCCCCTGCTGGTTTTGCCGCAGTGGCTCACCGGCCTGGCACTGGGCTGGATGCGAGTGCGACGCGGCATCGGCGCCGCCGTGCTGCTGCACGCCTTGTTCAACGCCGGGCCGCTGCTGCTGGTCTGGCTGATTCTGCGCCAGCTGGGCGAACTCACCTTGTGAGGGCGCACGGCCTTTCACCGAATTCTTTATCGAGTCTGGAACATCATGTCATTGCAATGCGGCATCGTGGGCTTGCCCAACGTCGGAAAATCCACCCTGTTCAACGCGCTCACCAAGGCGGGCATCGCCGCGGAAAACTACCCCTTCTGCACCATCGAGCCCAACGTCGGCGTGGTCGAAGTGCCGGACCCGCGCCTGGCGGCGCTGGCGGACATCGTCCAGCCCCAGCGCGTGCTGCCCGCGGTGGTCGAATTCGTCGACATCGCCGGCCTGGTTGCCGGCGCTTCCAAGGGCGAAGGCCTGGGCAACCAATTCCTGGCCAACATCCGTGAGACCGACGCCATCGTCCACGTCGTGCGCTGCTTCGAAGACGACAACGTCGTCCACGTCGCCGGCCAGATCGACCCCCTGGCCGATATCGACGTCATCAACACCGAACTTGCGCTGGCCGACCTGGCCGTGGCCGAGCGCGCCCTGCAGCGCCACCAGAAGCTGGCGCGTTCCGGCGACAAGGACGCCATCCGTCTCGTGGCCCTGCTCGAGCGCGTCATCGCCCAGCTCGACCAGGCCCTACCCTTGCGCGCCCTGGGCCTGAGCGAAGACGACATCGCACTGCTGAAGTCCTACAACTTCATCACCCAGAAGCCCACCCTGTACGTCGCCAACGTCAAGGAAGACGGCTTCACGGACAACCCCCACCTGGCCGCCGTGCAGACGCGCGCCCAGGCTGAAGGTGCGCCCGTGGTCGCCGTGTGTGCCGCCATCGAAGCCGAGATCGCCGACCTGGACGACGATGACAAGGCCATTTTCCTGGCCGACCTGGGCATGAGCGAGCCCGGCCTGAACCGCGTCATCCGCGCCGGCTACGAGCTGCTGGGCCTGCACACCTACTTCACCGCCGGCGTGAAAGAGGTGCGCGCCTGGACCATCCGCGTGGGCGATACGGCCCCCAAGGCCGCCGGCGTCATCCATACCGACTTCGAGCGCGGCTTCATCCGCGCCCAGACCATTTCCTACGACGACTTCATCGCCTACAAGGGAGAGCAGGGCGCAAAGGAAGCCGGCCGCATGCGGGCCGAGGGCAAGGAGTATGTGGTGCAGGATGGGGATGTGCTGAATTTCTTGTTCAATGTGTGATCAGCGTTTGGCGGTTTTTGCGGGATCTCGGTGGCGCTGAGCCGACTGATCGAGATTGGAAGCTTTCAGACGGCGGGGGCTTGTTCCTGCTGGTCAAGCCCACCGGCGGCAAGCTCTGGCGGTGGAAGTACCGCCTGCAAGGCAAGGAGAACCTCTTTGCCATTGGCGGCTTTCCTTAAGTAAGCCTTGCGGAGGCGCGCGCGGCCCGAGAGAAAGCGCGTGCCTTGGTCAAGCAAGGCATCCATCCTGCTCATGAGCGGCAGCAGGTCAAGGAGCGCAACCTGGGAGTGCTGGAGGAACGCAGGCACGCAAAGGAAAGCTCGTTCGTCAAGGTGGCGCAGGCGTATCTGGTCGAGATCAAGCCAGTCTTTGCGCTCAGTTCCTACCGCACGAAAGAATCCCGCATCAGGAAGTACCTGTCGCCGAAGTTCGATGGGGTGCCGATGAGCGACATTGGCGTGAAGCAAATCCGCCCGCTGCCGGAGGAGTGCAAGGCCCACGGTGCGTGGGCGGCGATCCATATCAAAGGTGATCTTTCGGCCATCTTCGAATTCGCGGCGGTGCGGGGTCTGGTCGAGGCCAATCCGATCCCCAGTCTGCGCGGGCTGCTGCGCGTGCCGTTCAGCGAGAGCAAGGCGGCGATGACGCGAGAGCAAATCCAGAAGTTCTATCAGGAGTTGCGCGGCTACCGGGGCTATCCGGAAACTTCGTTGTGCCTGCGGCTGATTGCGCTGACCGCCTGCCATCCAGGGAAAGCGGCGGATGCCGAATGGGACGAGTTCGGCGTTGAGGATGCACTGTGGCGTCGGCCTGCGGCGAAGATGAAAGCGCGACGTGACCAGTCGCCTTCCCCCCGCTCGAGTGCTGCCTGGGCACCAGGCCCAGCCAGGCGGCAAGCTGCCTGCCGTTGTCAAAGTTCTTCGCATCACCAACCGTTGCCGCCAGTGCGCTGGCAGTCATCGGGCCCACGCCGGGAATTTGTGCCAGGCGTTGGCTGAGCGGGTTGCCCTGATGCCAAAGCTTGATCTGCAGTTCAATTTCATCCACCTGACTGTCAAGTTCTTTGAGGTGAGTGAGCAGCCTGTCGATGAGCTGGCGGAACACACCGGGCAATTCACTGGTTGCATCCTCAATGAGTTCAGGGACACGACTGGTGATATAGCGAATGCCCTGCGGCACGACCAGGCCGTATTCAGCCATCAGGCCCCGTATCTGATTGGCCTGCGCGGTACGCGCCTTCACGAACCCTTGGCGAGCCCGGTGTAATGCCAGCACCGCTTGCTGATCGACGTCCTTGATCGGCACAAAGCGCATGCTCGGCCGCGTCACCGCTTCGCAGATGGCCTCAGCATCAGCCACATCATTGGCGCTCTTGCAGACCGTCCCGGGCGTGGACCGCATCGGCGCGGCCATGCTGCTGGTGGAGATTGGCACCGACATGCAGGCCTTTGGCAGCGCGGACCGTCTTGCTTCCTGGGTGGGCATGTGTCCGGGCAACAACGAATCTGCCGGCAAGTGCAAATCGGGCCATATGCGCAAGGGCAACCACTACGTCAGGCGCCTGCTGTGCGAGTTCGCCCACGCCGCCAGTCGCACCAAGTCGGTCTTCAAATCGAAATTCCAGGCCCTTATGGTGCGCCGTGGCTACAAGCGGGCCATCGTCGCCATTGGCCACAGGGTCCTGCGAACCATCTTCTTCATGATCAAGCGCGGCGAGTACTACCGGGACAGCGCCGTGGATTATGAAGCCCTGAGCGTTCAAAGGAATGCGCCGCGTTGGATCAAGGCGTTGGTGAAGTACGGCTTCGTGATGCTTCTCGTACGCGCCTGATCCGCATTGATTGCAGCACCTCGGCCTTCGATGGTCAGGGGTGTGCTCGTCCCGTCAGTGCAGTCTTTCACAGTAACCTCTGGCCTGTGTGAATCGGTCGCCGAACATGATGGCAAACTGGTTCATGGCTGATTTCCAGTCGAAGGCGGCGCGCACGGACTTGTTCAGCACGTTGCGTAGCGCCAGCCACAGCAGCTTGATGGCCGCTTCGTCGTTGGGGAAATGGCCTCGCGTTTTGATGATTTTACGCAACTGCATGTTCAGGCTCTCGATGGCATTGGTGGTGTAGATTACGCGTCGGATCTCTGGCGGGAATACAAAGAACGGAATCACGTATTCCCATGCCCGTTGCCACGCCTGTACGATGGTTGGATACTTGGCACCCCATTGACCCTGGGCAAAGGCCTGCAAAGCCATTTCGGCCTCTTGCTCGCTGGCGGCGGCATAGATGGGCCGTAGCGCCTGGGCAACCGCTTTGCGATCCTTCCAGCTGGCGTAATCCAGGCTGTTGCGGATCAGATGCACGACGCAGGTTTGCACGGCGGTCTTCGGGTATGCGGCATTGATGGCCTCTGCCAAACCTTTTAAGCCGTCCACAACGGCGATCAGAATGTCCTGAACACCGCGTGTCTTCAGTTCATTGAAGACCTTAAGGAACATCTGATTAAGCCATCGACAAGAATCCGTCGAGGCAAATTTTGAATCAAACGAGCTTGAAGTCAGCTCAATTTTCACATCATGGAACAAAAAGGCCAAAAAGCAGCCATTTCGCCCCGACTCAGACCGCTTG
>JACDJB010000256.1_pt1 | contig 65234 bp, 46 predicted proteins | sample 7454121 | NCBI WGS metagenome assembly JACDJB01 (sample SAMN14253290, study PRJNA609438) | sludge metagenome | isolation source: sludge after 25d culture with pyrite | collected 2018-12-20 | reverse complement strand
TCATTCGAGCGCGTCGGCCCCGATCGGGCCGCACCCGGCCAGGTCGGACTCGCTGCACGGCGGCAGCTGCGCGGCGACGGCGCGCAGCGCGCTGCGCAAGCCTTCTTCGAGTACGGGGTGATAGAAAGGCATGCGCAGCAGGTCGTGCACGGTCAGCGTGCGCTCGACGGCCAGCGCCAGCAGGTGCGCCAGGTGCCCGCCCGCCGGGACACACAGTTCGGCGCCCAGCAGCAGCCCGATGCCGCGCGCCGCGTACAGTCGGACGACGCCGTGGTTGCGCTGTGCGATGCGCGCACGTCCCTGGCGCTCGAAGCGGTATTCGCCGACGAGCACGTCGTCGGACCGAAGCTGCGAGAAGCGCTGGCCGACCACGGCCACCTCCGGGTCGCAGAAGACGATCGACAGCGCAACCCGCCGGCGAAAGCGCCGCGCCACCGCTCCGGCGGCGATCAGCCCCGCGATGTGCCCCTCGTCGGCCGCCTCGTGCTGCAGCGGCATCTGCGCGTTCGCATCGCCGGCGATGAACACCGGCAGGCCGTCCACGCGCATCGTGGTCGGATCGACCGGCGGCAGGCCGTGTTCGTCCAGCGGCACGCCGAGCGTGTCGAGCCCGAGTCCGTCGACCGCCGGACGGCGCCCCAGCGCGGCGAGTACGGCGTCGACCTGCACTTCCTGACGTCCGTTGCTCACCCGCAGTGTGCCGTCGGCGCCCTCGGAGACGACCGCCGGTGCGCCGACGTGGACCGCGAACTCCTGGCGCAGCGCATCGAGCAGCGTCGCGCTCACGACGGGATCGTGCACCCCCGCCACCTGCTCGTCCGCGCCGAAGGCCGTCACCACGACGCCCAGGCGCGACATCGCCTGCGCGATCTCGGTGCCGATGGCGCCCATGCCGAGAACCGCGACTCGCGCCGGCAGGTCTTCCTGCTCGAACAGCGTGTCGGTGGTGAGCACGCGATCGCCCAGCGCGCGCCACGGCGCCGGGACGATCGGCACCGACCCGGTGGCGACGACGATGCGCCGCGTGTGCAGCCGGCGCCCGTCGACCTCGACGCAATCGGGCGCGACGATGCGCGCGCGGCCGGTGATCGCGCGTTCGCCCAGCCCGTCGCTGATCTTGCGCACGCCGGCGACGAACCGGTCGCGCAGCGCACGCACGCGCGCGAGCACGGCGGGAACGTCGGCGCGCAACGCGTCGGCACCGCGGATGCCGAAGGCGTCGAACGCGTGACGCCGATGCAGGGCGTCGGCCGCCTCGATCAGTGCCTTCGACGGCATGCAGCCGTCGCGGGCACAGGTGGTTCCCCAATTGCCGTCGTCGATCAGCACGAAGCGCTCGGTGCGCTTGCGGATCTCGCGCACCGCTGCCAGCCCCGCGGTGCCCGCGCCGATGACGACGACGTCCAGGATTGCCTCGTTCATCGAACGATCTTAACCTGCGCGGCGGATGTTTTTCGGTATCGTCCGCAGACTGGCCGGAGAAACGCATGAACGAGAACCTTGCCCGTTTCCGCGCTGCCCGAGACGTGCTGTTCCGGCATCGCACCGACTACGACGCCGCGGTCGCGTCGTTTCGCTGGCCGAAGCTCGATCGATTCAACTGGGCGCTCGATCACTTCGACGACATGGCGCAGGGCAACGACGCCACCGCGCTGTGGATCGTCCACGACGACGGATCGCAGCGACGCTGCAGCTTCGCCGAACTGCGCGATCGCTCGAACCGCGTCGCCAACTGGCTCGAGTCGCTCGGCGTGCGCCGCGGCGACCGCGTGCTGCTGATGCTCGGCAACGAGGTCCCGCTGTGGGAGACGATGCTCGCGTGCATCAAGGTCGGCGCCGTGATGATTCCGGCAACGAACCTTCTCACGCGTGACGATCTCGCCGACCGGCTCGCGCGCGGCGGCGTCGCGCACATCGTCACGCGCTCGGCCAATGCCGAGCGCTTCGACGGCATCGCCGGAAGTCGCACGCGCATCTGCGTCGATGCGCCGCCGCCCGGGTGGATCGACTACGCCGAGGCCGACGCCGCATCGCCCGAGTACGCAGCGAAGGTCGAGACGAACCCCGACGAGACGCTGCTGCTGTATTTCACGTCGGGCACCACGAGCAAGCCGAAGCTGGTGCGGCACACGCACCAGAGCTATCCGGTCGGGCATCTGTCGACGATGTACTGGATCGGCCTGCAGCCGGGCGACGTGCACTGGAACATCTCGTCGCCCGGTTGGGCGAAACACGCGTGGAGCTGCTTCTTCGCGCCGTGGAACGCCGGCGCCTGCGTGTTCGTCTTCGACATGGCGCGCTTCGACGCGAAGCGCGCGCTCGCGCAACTCGTCAGCGCCGAGGTCCGCACGCTGTGCGCGCCGCCCACGGTCTGGCGCATGCTGATCCAGGAAGACCTGCGCGACTTTCCGGTGAAGCTGCGCGAGCTCGTCTCCGCCGGCGAGCCGCTGAACCCCGAGGTGATCCAGCGGGTGCGCGACGCGTGGAACCTCACGATCCGCGACGGCTACGGACAGACCGAAACGAGCTGCATCGTCGGCAACCCTCCGGGCCAGCGCCTGAAGCCCGGCTCGATGGGGCGCCCGTTGCCGGGCTTTCGCGTCGCGCTGCTCGACCCGAACGACCAGCCGGCCGCGGAAGGCGAGGTATCGCTCGACCTCTCGGCCGAGCCGGTCGGCCTGATGCCGGGCTACGCCGACGACGACGAGCGCACCGCGCAGGTGATGCGCAACGGGCACTATCACACGGGAGACGTCGCGCAACGCGATGCCGACGGCTATGTCACCTACGTCGGCCGCGCCGACGACGTCTTCAAGGCGAGCGACTACCGCATCAGCCCCTTCGAGCTCGAGAGCGTGCTGATCGAGCACGAGGCGGTCGCCGAGGCGGCGGTCGTGCCCTCGCCCGACCCGCTGCGACTCGCGGTACCCAAGGCCTTCGTCGTGCTCGTCGCCGGCCGCCAGCCCGACGAAGCGACCGCCGCCGACATCCTCCGCTTCTGCCGCGAACGGCTCGCGCCGTACAAGCGGATCCGCCGACTCGAGTTCGCCGAATTGCCGAAGACGATCTCGGGCAAGATCCGCCGCGTCGAAATGCGCCAGCGCGAGGAACAGCGAGCGGTGCCGGTCGTGCGCGCGCCGGGCGAGTACTTCGACGAAGACCTGCGCTGACGTCGCCCGCACGGGACTCACTGCCGACTCCTCGCGCGCCCGCATCACGCCGGGACTCCTCACGCCGCGGCCCGTGCACGCACGTTTCCGCGTTCGAGCTTGAGCCCCACCTTCACCACCTGGCCGCCGACGACCTCGCGCGCGATCAGCAGCAGTCCCGACAACGGCACGGCATCGCCCTCGACGATGTTGCGCTTTTGCCGACGCATCGCCTCGTCCAGCGACAGCTCTTCGAAGCCCGCGCGCATCTCGCAACCGTACGCCTCGCAGACGTCGGCGAACGAAGCGGCGCCTTCGAGAACGAAGTCCCCGTAGAAGCGCCGGCGCACGCCGGGGTCCAGGCTCGTGAACAGGTCGGAGAGGTGGTCGACCTCGACGTCGGGCGCAACGAGCATGACCACGTCGTCGCGCATCAGGGCGCCGGTATCGTCGTCGTGCATCACGGCGTTGCGACGCAGCACGCCCACCACCCGCGCGCCTTCGGGCAGGATCAGCGTGCGCAGGTCGATGCCCAGCATCGGCGAGCGCTCGCCGATGCGAAACTCGAGCACCGCCAGCCGATCGTCCGACAACGTGGGCCGCACCCGCGGCTCGTCGCGCGGCGGCAGGCCGACTCCGCACAGGCGGGCGACGAAAGGCACCGACGAGCCCTGCAGCAGCAAGGAGGTGACGACGACGACGAAAGCGACGTTGAACAGCAGCTCCGCATCGGGCACGCCGGCGAGCAGCGGGAACACGGCGAGCACGATCGGCACCGCCCCGCGCAAGCCGATCCAGCCCATGAACGCGACTTCGCGCCGTGCGTAGGAGAACGGCAGCAGGCATAGCCAGACCGCCAGCGGCCGGGCGACGAGCATCAGGAACGCCGACACGGCCAGCGCCGGCGAGGCGATCGCCGGCAGCTCGGCTGGCGTCACCAGCAGGCCGAGCAACAGGAACATGCTCGACTGCGCGAGCCACGCCATGCCGTCCATCGCGCGCAGCAGGTCTTCGGCCGTACGGCGCAGCCGGTTGCCGACGATCAGGCCGACCAGGTAGACGGCGACGAAGCCGCTGCCGCCGAACACGCCGGTGGCCGCGAATGCGATCACGCCGCCCGAGCACAACAGCAGCGCGCTCAGGCCCTCGCCGACCTGCGCGCGGCGCATGACGGCCGCCATCGCGTAGCCGAACGCGAGACCGAGGACGCCACCCAGCCCGAACTGCACGACGAGCTGGCGCGCCAGACCCCAGCCGCGGAGCTCGGCGGGCGCCATCAGCACTTCGATCATCAGCGTGGTGAGGAAGATCGCGGTGGGATCGTTGATGCCCGACTCGATCTCGAGCGTGTTGGCGACGCGTTCGTTCAGCCGCGTGCCGCTCGCGCGCAGCAGCGAGAAGACGGCCGCCGCATCGGTCGAGCCGACGATCGATCCGAGCAGCAGGCCGAGCCGCCAGTCGATGTCGAACACCCACGCGGTGACCAGCCCGACCGGCAGCGCGGTCAGCACGACGCCGAGCGAAGCGAGCACGAGCGCAGGTCGCAGCACGACGCGGAAGGTGGCCAGCTTCGTGCGCAGCCCGCCGTCGAGCAGGATGATCGCCAGCGCGAGGTTGCCGACGAAGAACGCCAGCCCGTGATCGTGGAAATCGATTCCGCCGATGCCGTCCTCGCCGGCGAGCATGCCGACGACGAGGAAAACGAGCAGGAACGGAACGCCGAAGCGCGAAGAAAATGCGCCGAGCAGGATGCCGGCGAACATCACCAGCGCGCCCACGAGCAGCAGTTGACTGACGGCTTCCATCGAAGTGCGAGATTACCTGCGCGATGTCGCGCGCGTGGCGCTGCCGTGCCGCTGGCGCAATCGACGCATCGAAGACCGCCCCGGCGATACGGCGGAAACATCGCGCCGCTGCAGGCCGTGCTACCGTCGTTCGCTGAGTTGCGTACAAGAACGGTTCTCAGTGCTGACCGACCACGACGTCTATCTGTTTCGAGAGGGAACGCACGCCCGCCTGTACGAGCACCTGGGCAGCCACCCGCAGGCCGGCGCAGGTGCCGCGTCGTTCGCCGTGTGGGCGCCGAACGCCCGCTCGGTGTCGGTGATCGGCGACTGGAACGGCTGGGACGCCGAGCGCGACCGGCTGGTGCCGCGCAGCGACAACTCGGGCATCTGGGAGGGCGTGGCCGAAGGAGCCGGCCACGGTTGTCACTACAAGCTGCGCATCGTCGCGCGCGACGGCACCCCGGTTCCGGACAAGAGCGACCCGTTCGCCTTTTGCTGCGAGCAGGCACCCGGAAACGCCTCGCGCATCTGGTCGCTCGACCACGAGTGGGCCGACGCGTCCTGGATGGCGCAGCGCGGCCAGCGCAACGCGCCGTCCGCACCCATCGCGATCTACGAGCTGCACGCCGGTTCGTGGCGGCGCCACGACGACGGACGCTTCCTGACGTATCGGGAGCTGGCCGAGGCGCTGGTGCCGTACCTGCACGAAACGGGCTTCACGCACGTCGAGTTGATGCCCGTCACCGAGCATCCGTTCTACGGCTCCTGGGGCTACCAGACCACCGGCTATTTCGCACCGACGTCGCGTTACGGCACGCCGCAGGACCTGATGTTCCTGGTCGATCACCTGCACCGCAACGGCATCGGCGTACTGCTCGACTGGGTTCCCTCGCATTTCCCGGCCGACGCGCACGGCCTGGCGCGCTTCGACGGAACGTTCCTGTACGAACACGCCGATCCCAGGCAGGGATTCCACCCGGAGTGGAATTCGCTCATCTTCAACTACGGGCGCAACGAAGTCTCGGCGTTCCTGCTGTCGTCGGCGCTTTTCTGGCTGGATCGCTATCACATCGACGGCATCCGGGTCGATGCGGTCGCCTCGATGCTGTACCTCGATTACTCGCGCAAGGAAGGCGAGTGGATTCCGAACCGTTTCGGCGGACGCGAGAACCTGGAGGCCGTCGACTTCCTGCGCCGATTCAACGAGGCCGTCTATCGCGACTACCCGGACACGGCGACGGTGGCCGAGGAGTCGACTGCGTGGCCGATGGTCTCCCGCCCGACCTGGCTCGGCGGGCTCGGCTTCGGCATGAAGTGGAACATGGGCTGGATGCACGACTCGCTCGCCTATTTCCGCGAAGACCCGATCCACCGCGGCTTCCACCAGGACCGTCTCACTTTCTCGCTCTGGTATGCATTCAACGAGAACTTCGTACTGCCGCTGTCGCACGACGAAGTCGTGCACGGAAAAGGATCGCTGCTCGGGAAGATGCCCGGCGACGACTGGCAGAAGTTCGCCAACCTGCGCCTGCTGCTCGGCTGGATGTGGACGCATCCGGGCAAGAAGCTGCTGTTCATGGGCGGCGAGTTCGGTCAGCGGCGGGAGTGGGCGCACGAGGGACAACTCGACTGGTCGTCGCTCGCGCAAGCCGGTCACGCCGGCGTGCAGCACTGGGTGCGCGACCTGAATCGGCTGTACTGCGGCCAGGCTGCGTTGCACCGGCTCGATTTCGCGCCCGAAGGCTTCGAGTGGATCGACGCCAGCGACGTGGCGAACAGCGTGCTCGCCTTCCTGCGCAAGGCGGGCGACGACGCGCCGCGACTGCTGGTCGTCGGCAACTTCACCCCGGTACCGCGGACGAACTACGTGCTCGGTGTTCCTGCGCCGGGCCGATGGGAAGAAGTGCTCAACGGCGACGCGACAGCGTACGGAGGCTCCGGCTGGGGCAACCTCGGGGCGGTCGAGGCCATGCCCGTGGCCGCGCACGGCCACGCGTGGTCGCTGGCGCTGACGCTGCCGCCACTGGCGATGATCGTGCTGCAGGAGGCGCGCGATGGGCGAAACTGACGATTCGCGCGTGCGCGACGAAGATGCGCGGGCGGAAGGCGCGCGTGCGCGCGCGGTGGAAGATGCGCGTGCGCGTGCGGCGGAAGATGCGCGGGCGCGCGCGGTGATCGATCGCGTGGCGCCGAACGTCGACGACGGGCGCTTCGCCGTCAAGCGGGTGCAGGGCGAGACGCTGGACGTCGTCGCCGACTGCTTCGTCGACGGTCACGACGCCATCCGCGTCCTGGTGCGCCTGCGCCGCGAAGACGCGCACGACTGGCACGAGACCGAGATGGAGCCGCTCGGCAACGACCGTTGGCACGCGCAGCTGGTCGCGGGCGCGCCCGGCCTGTATCGCTACGACGTCGTCGCCTGGGTCGACGCGCTGGCCACCTGGCGCACGGAGTTCGTCCGGCGCGAAGATCCCGCCGACCTGCGGTTGGCGGCACGCACGGGCGCCGCGCTCATCGCGCAGGCCGCGCGGCGCGCCGGCGGCGTCGAACGCACCCTGCTCGACGAGTGGTCGAAGGCGCTCGAGCGCGCCGCGCTCGACGCTGCACCCATCGCTGCACTGCGCGAACTCGCGCTCGACGACGTCCGCTACCAGGTCGCGATGCGCTTCCCCGACCGCCGGTTCGAGACGCGATGGCCGATCGAACTGCCGCTGAAGGTCGACCGGACGCGCGCCGGCTTCTCGTCGTGGTACGAACTGTTCCCGCGCTCGACGTCGCCGCAGCCGGGTCGGCACGGCACGCTTGCCGACTGCGCCGCGCAACTCGACGACATCGCCGCGCTCGGCTTCGACGTCGTCTACCTGCCGCCGATCCATCCGATCGGCCGCGAGCGGCGCAAGGGGCGCAACAACGCGCTCGTCGCCGCTCCCGACGACGTCGGCAGCCCGTGGGCGATCGGCTCGGGCGAAGGCGGGCACAAGGCGATCCACCCGCAGCTCGGCGACTTCGACGACTTCCACGCGCTCGTCGCCAAGGCGCAGTCGCTCGGCATCGAGATCGCACTGGACATCGCATTCCAGTGTGCGCCCGACCATCCGTACGTGCAGGCGCATCCCGACTGGTTCCGTCGGCGTCCGGACGGCAGCGTGCAATACGCCGAGAACCCGCCGAAGAAGTACGAGGACATCTATCCGTTCGACTTCGAAACCGACGACCGGGCAGCGTTGTGGCAGGAGCTGCGCAGCATCTTCGACTTCTGGATCGGGCACGGCGTGCGCGTGTTTCGTGTCGACAATCCGCACACCAAGCCGTTCGCTTTCTGGCAGTGGGTGATCGGCGGGATCGGCCGCGTTCACCCCGACGTGATCTTCCTGGCCGAGGCGTTCACCCGGCCGCGGCCGATGCACCGGCTCGCCAAGCTCGGTTTCACGCAGTCGTACACCTACTTCGCGTGGCGAAACACCAAGGAGGAACTCACCGAGTACTTCGAGGAACTCGCGCACGGGCCGGGCCGCGAGTACTTCCGCCCGAACGTGTGGCCGAACACGCCCGACATCCTTACCGAGGCGCTGCAGTACGGAGGGCGGCCCGTCTTCGTCTCGCGCCTGGTGCTCGCCGCGACGCTGTCGTCGAACTACGGCGTCTACGGCCCGGCCTACGAGCTGATGGAGCACACCGCGCGCGAGCCCGGCAGCGAGGAATACCTGCACTCGGAAAAATACGAGATCCGCCACTGGGATACCGGACGTGCCGACAGCCTGCGTCCGCTGATGGCGCTGGTCAACCGGATCCGACGCGAGAATCCGGCGCTGCAATCCAACGCCGGGCTGTCGTTCGTGTCGATCGACAACCCGCAGCTCATCGCCTACGCGAAGCGTTCGGCCGACGCGACGAACACGATCGTCGCCGTCGTCAACCTCGATCCGCACCATGTGCAGAGCGGCTGGATCGATCTCGACCTCGCGCGCTTCGGCATCGCGCCGGACGACACCTTCCAGATGCACGACCTGCTCTCCGGCGCCCGATACCTGTGGCACGGGGCGCGCAACTTCGTGCGGCTCGACCCGGCACGGATGCCCGCGCACGTGTTTCGCCTGCGTCGTCGCATCCGCCGCGAGCAGGACTTCGACTACTTCGACTGAATGCGAGTTCCGTCGCGATGAACATCACGCAGAGCGCCGAATCACTGCAGGCGGCAGCCTCGGCCGCGCAGCCGACGGCGCCGGAAGGAATCGCGGCCCGTGCGCGCGCGTCGAAGCCGGCGAGCACGTGGCCCGACGACGATCCGCTCTGGTACCGCGACGCGGTCATCTACCAGCTGCACGTGAAGGCCTTCCTCGACTCCAACGGCGACGGAATCGGCGACTTCGCCGGGCTGACCTCGAAGCTCGACTACATCCGCGAACTCGGCGTCAACACGATCTGGGTGATGCCGTTCTACCCGTCGCCGCTGCGCGACGACGGCTACGACGTCTCCGACTACCGCAACGTCCATCCGCAGTACGGCACGCGCAACGACGTGCGCGTGTTCATCCGCGAGGCGCACCGCCGGCGGCTGCGCGTCGTCACCGAGCTCGTCGTGAACCACACGTCGGACCAGCACCGCTGGTTCCAGGCCGCCCGGCGCGCACCGCCCGGCTCGGCGAAGCGCAACTACTACGTCTGGAGCGACGACCCGAACCGTTACGCGGGCACGCGGATCATCTTCACCGACACCGAGTCGTCGAACTGGACCTGGGATCCGGTAGCCAAGGCGTACTACTGGCATCGCTTCTTCAGTCACCAGCCCGATCTGAACTTCGACAACCCGCACGTGCTCAAGGCGGTCGTGCGCGTGATGCGGTTCTGGCTCGACATGGGCGTGGACGGATTCCGGCTCGACGCGATCCCCTACCTCGTCGAGCGCGAGGGCACCAGCAACGAGAACCTCCCCGAGACGCACGCGGTGATCAAGCGCATCCGGGCGATGCTCGACGAGCGCCACGCCAACCGGATGCTGCTGGCGGAGGCGAACCAGTGGCCCGAAGACGTGCGCGAGTACTTCGGCGACGGCGACGAATGCCACATGGCGTATCACTTCCCGCTGATGCCGCGCATGTACATGGGCATCGCGCAGGAAGACCGCCATCCGATCGTCGAGATCATGCAGCAGACGCCGGACATTCCCGAGAGCTGCCAGTGGGCGATCTTCCTGCGCAACCACGACGAACTGACGCTCGAAATGGTGACCAGCCGCGAGCGCGACTACATGTATCGCACGTACGCGACCGATCCGCGCGCGCGCATCAACCTGGGCATCCGCCGCCGCCTCGCGCCGCTGATGGAGAACGACCGCGACCGGATCAAGCTGATGAACAGCCTGCTGCTGTCGATGCCCGGCTCGCCGATCGTCTACTACGGCGACGAGATCGGCATGGGCGACAACATCTTCCTCGGCGACCGCGACGGCGTGCGCACTCCGATGCAGTGGAGCCCCGATCGCAACGCGGGCTTCTCGCGAGCGGATCCGCAGCGGCTGTACCTGCCGCCGATCATGGACCCGGTCTACGGCTACGAGGCGGTCAACGTCGAGGCGCAGGCGCGCGACCCGTCGTCGCTGCTGAACTGGATGCGCCGCCTGCTCGCCGTGCGCCACACGAGCCGGGCGTTCGGCCGCGGAAAGCTGGGGTTCCTCACGCCGGGCAATCGCAAGATCCTGGCGTACCTGCGCGAATACGAATCGGAGGAAGGCCAAGACGTGATCCTGTGCGTGGCGAACCTGTCGCGCACGGCACAGCCGGTGGAGCTGAACCTGGCGCGCTTTCGCGGCTTCGTTCCCGTCGAGATGATCGGACGCACGCCCTTTCCGCCGATCGGCGAGCTGCCCTACCTGCTCACGCTTCCCGCCCACGGGTTCTACTGGTTTCGCCTCGCCACCGACGTCGAGGTGCCGGCATGGCACGAAGACCAGCTGGTGCGCGACGATCTGCCGGTGGTGGTGCTCTTCGACGGCTGGACGAGCCTGTTCCGCGACCGGGTCGTGCCGTGGCGCATGCGGCTCGCCGAGCAGACGCGCGCACAGCTCGAGCGCGACGTGCTGCCGCGCTTCGTCGTACAACAGCGATGGTTCGCCGGCAAGGACCGCGGCCTGCACTCGATCGCGCTGCGCGACTGGGCCATCGTGCCGAAGACCGATCGCAGCTGGCTGATCGCGCTGGTCGACGCCGTCGCGCCCGACGCATCCGCGTCGTCGGCGCACGAATCGTACTTCCTCCCGCTGAGCCTCATCTGGGGCGACACCGAAGAGCCGCAGGTGCGTGCGATGGGCGCGGCCGTGCTGGCGAAGGTGCGCGAGCAGGCGCAGATCGGCGTGATCGCCGATTCGATCGTCGACGAGGCGTTCTGCCGCGAACTCGTGCGTTCGATCGGCGCTCGCGAGCGGATCGATCTCGCGCACGGCTCGATCGCGTTCGTTCCGGGCGAATCGTTCGCCCGCATCGTCGACGTCGACGTCGAATCGCTCGTCCTGCAGCGCGGCGGCGGACAGTCGAGCAACGCCGTGGCGGTGCTCGGCGAGACGGTGTTCATCAAGGCGTACCGGCGCCTGCAGCAGGGCGTCAACCCCGAGGTCGAGATTGGCCGTTACCTGACCGACGTCGCCGGCTTCACGCACGGCGTGCCGGTCGCCGGATGGATCGAATACGTCGACCAGGCCGGGCGTCCGACCACGCTCGCCATCGTGCAGCAGTACGTCTCGAACCAGGGAGACGCCTGGAACTGGAGCGTCGACTACCTCGAGCGATTCCTCGAGGAGCGACGCTTCGCCGCCGACGGATCGGGCGACGCGCACGGCGCGTTCTTCGACCTGGTCGGCACGCTCGGCGAGCGGGTGGGGGCGCTGCATCGCGCCTTCGCGCTGCGCGGCGCCGACCCTGCCTTCGAGCCGGTGCCCGCCGACCCGGCGCACGTGGCGCAGCTGGCGCAGCGCGTGCACGACGAGGCGCTGCAGTCGCTGGCAATGCTCGAGGCGCAGCTGCCCGCGCTGCCCGACGAGGCGAAGACGCTGGCGCACACGGTGCTCTCGCACCGTGCGCAGCTCGATGCGGCGCTGGACGCCCCGGACGCGGCGCAGGAACTGCTCCTCACGCGCCATCACGGCGATCTGCATCTGGGCCAGGTGCTGCTGTCGAGCAACGACTTCCTGATCATCGACTTCGAGGGCGAGCCGGCGCGAACCATCGACGAGCGCCGCCAACGCACGACACCGCTGCGCGACGTCGCCGGCATGCTGCGCTCCTTCGACTACGCGCGGCAGACGGCGCTGCGCGGCGCGCTGCACGGGCCCGAGGACACGCAGGCGATGACCGAAGCGGCCGCGCAGTGGCTCGACGGCGCGCGCGCGGCCTTCCTCGCCGGCTATGCGCGCGGCACCGACGGCTCGGGCCTGTTCGAATCGCTCGAGCGCTCGGCGGACCTGCTGCGGCTGCTCGAACTGGAAAAGGCGCTCTACGAGCTGCGCTACGAACTGCGCAACCGGCCTGCGTGGGTCGCCATTCCGCTGCAGGGCATCGTCGACCTGCTCGACGCACGAAGAGGCGTACAAAGAGACGCACAAGAAAACGGGGAGCACGAACATGGACCGGGTTGACACGGTGTTCGAGCCGCTGCGCATCTGGCTGGTGCAGGCGAGCGCGTGGCTGCCGCGGCTGCTGCTCGCGGTGGTGGTGCTGGTGGCCGGCTGGCTCATCGCGAAGGCGGTGCGCTTCGCCGTCGTACGGGCGCTGCGCGCGATCAACCTGCACGTGGTGACCGAACGTGCCGGCGTCGATCAGTTCCTCGCGCAGGGCGGCGCGTCGCAGGGGGCGGTCGGCCTGTTCGGCACCCTCGCGTGGTGGCTGGTGATGCTCGGCGCACTCGTGGTCGCGTCGAACGCGCTCGGCCTCGACTACGTCGGCAACCTGCTCACCAGCATCATCCTGTTCCTGCCCAGGCTGCTCGTCGCACTCGTCATCGTCGTGCTCGGCGCGTACTTCGCGCGCTTCCTCGGCAACGCCGTTACCGCCTGGTGCCAGGGCATCGGCGTCACCGACGCGGCACTGCTCGGCAGGCTCGCGCGCAGCGTGATGCTGGTGTTCGTCGCGCTGATCGCACTCGACCAGATCGGCGTCGGCGGCGACATCGTGCGCCAGAGCTTCCTGGTGGTGCTCGCGGGAATCGTGCTGGCGCTGGCGCTGGCTTTCGGCCTCGGCGGGCGCGAACGCGCCGCCGAACTGATCGAGCGCTGGTGGCCTCGAAACGGGGAGCGCAAGCTGCCATGAACGCCTCGGCGCGCGCCCCCGCAGTCTGGCCGGGCCGGCCGTACCCGCGCGGCGCCACCTGGGACGGCGAGGGCGTGAATTTCTCGCTCTTTTCGGAAGGCGCCGAGCGGGTCGAGTTGTGCCTGTTCGACGGGATGGGACGCCGCTCGACGCATCGCATCGAAATGCGCGAGCGCACCGACTTCGTCTGGCACTGCTACCTGCCGCAGGCGCGTCCGGGCCTGCTGTACGGCTATCGCGTGCACGGCCCGTACCGGCCCGAGGAAGGATTGCGCTTCAATCCGAACAAGCTTCTGCTCGATCCCTACGCCAAGTCGATCGCCGGCACGGTGCGCTGGCACGACGCGTTGTTCGGCTACACGATCGGCGATCCGCGCGAAGACCTCTCGTTCGACCGGCGCGACAGCGCGCCGTTCGCGCCGCGCGCCCGCGTGCTGGAGACCGCCTTCACCTGGGGCGACGACCACCGGCCGTCGGTGCCGTGGAACGAAACGGTGATCTACGAGCTGAACGTGCGCGGGTTCACGATGCTCAACCGACTCGTGCCCGAGCCGCTGCGCGGCACCTACGCCGGGCTCACGCACCTGTCGGTGATCTCGTACCTGAAGCGCCTGGGCGTCACCACCGTCGAATTGATGCCGGTGCACGCGTTCGTCGACGACCGCCGCCTGGTGAACCAGTCGCTGCGCAACTACTGGGGCTACAACACGCTGGGCTATTTCGCACCGGAGGGCCGCTACAGCGCTTCGGGCCGCATCCAGGAATTCAAGACGATGGTCAAGGCGCTGCACTCGGCCGGGATCGAAGTGATCATCGACGTCGTCTACAACCACACCTGCGAGGGGAACCACCTCGGCCCGACGCTGAGCCTGCGCGGCATCGACAACGCCACCTACTACCGGCTCGACCCTTCCGCACCGCGCTACTACACCGACTACACCGGCTGCGGCAACACGGTGAACCTGCCGCATCCGCATACGCTGCAGCTCGTCATGGACTCGCTTCGCTACTGGGTCGAGGACATGCACGTCGACGGCTTTCGCTTCGATCTCGCGCCGGCGCTGGCGCGCGAAGCGGGCGGCGTGGAGAGCTGGAGCAGCTTCTTCGACGTGATCCGCCAGGATCCGGTGCTCAACGGCGTGAACCTGATCGCCGAGCCGTGGGACATAGGCCTCGGCGGCTACCAGGTCGGCAACTTCCCGGCCGGCTGGGCCGAATGGAACGACCGCTATCGCGACGGAATGCGCGCGTACTGGAAGGGCGACGGCGGCGTGATCGGCGAGTTCGCGCGCCGCCTCACCGGCTCGAGCGACCTGTACGGCCGCGCCGGCCGCCGCCCGCACGCGAGCATCAACTACGTGACCTCGCACGACGGCTTCACGCTGGCCGACCTCGTCTCGTACAACGAACCCCACAACGAGGCGAACGGTCCCGACGAGACCAGCGGCCACGAGCACAACCTGTCGTGGAACTGCGGCGTCGAGGGGCCGACCGACGATCCGGCGGTGCTCGCATTGCGCGCGCGCCAGCAGCGCAACTTCCTCGCGACGCTGTTCCTCTCGCACGGCGTGCCGATGCTGCTGGCCGGCGACGAACTCGGTCGCACGCAGCGCGGCAACAACAACGCCTATTGCCAGGACAACGAGATCTCGTGGGTCGACTGGGAACCGGGCGAAGACGGCGAGCGGCTGTTCGCGTTCGCGCGCCGGCTCATCGCGCTGCGCCGCCGGCACCCGGTGTTCCGGCGGCGCGACTTCTTCCAGGGCCGCCCGCTGCACGGCGGCGACGTGAAGGACGTGCTCTGGCTGCGCCCCGACGGCCAGGAGATGAGCGAGGACGAATGGGAGCACTCGCACGCGCGCAGCCTCGCCGTGTACCTGTCGGGCACGGGGCTGCACGACGTCGACGCCTTCGGCCGGACGCTGAAGGACGACGATTTCCTGATGCTGTTCAACGCGCACCACGAGCGGGTCGCCTTCGAGCTGCCGCAGCCGGACAACGGCCCGTGGCGACGCGTGTTCGATACGGCCACCTTCGAGGCCTGCGAGCCGGTGCTCGAACCTGGCGCAGCCGGCGAACCCGACGCGATGCCCGAGACCTTTCGCGTCGAACGCACGGGTGCGGGCGCGCGCTACGAACTGGAGGGCCGCGCGCTCGCGCTGCTCACGCGGACGGTGATGCACGGATGAAGCGCATGCACGCGATGCCGTTCGGCGCGCTGCCGAAGCCCGGCACGGGTGCCCGATTCCGCCTGTGGGCGCCGGCGCGCGAGCACGTCACGCTCGAGCTGCTGCAGCGCGACGCCCGCGACGCGCAGGCCGGCAGCGCTGCGCCGGTGGCGCTCGCCGTACCGATGCAGCGCCGCGACGACGGGTGGCACGCCGCCGACGCGGTCGACGCGCCCGCCGGCACGCTGTACCGCTTCCGCCTCGACGGACAGCTCGCCGTTCCCGATCCGGCGTCGCGCTTCAATCCGTTCGACGTTCACGGGCCGACCGAACTCGTCGATCCGCTCGCCTACGACTGGCGCGACGGCGAGTGGCGCGGACGTCCGTGGCACGAGGCGGTGATCTACGAAATGCACGTCGGAACCTTCACCGGACAAGGAACCTTCGACGCCGCGCGCGAGCGCCTGGCCGAGCTCGCCTCGCTCGGCGTCACCGCAGTCGAGTTGATGCCCGTCGCCGATTTCCCCGGCACGCGCGGCTGGGGCTACGACGGCGTGCTGCCGTACGCACCCCAGGCCGGCTACGGCAGGCCCGAGGCCCTCAAGCGCTTCGTCGAGCAAGCGCACTCGCTCGGGCTGATGGTCCTGCTCGACGTCGTCTACAACCACTTCGGGCCGGAGGGAAACTACCTGCACGCCTACGCGCCGCAATTCTTCGATGCGTCGCGGCGCACGCCGTGGGGCGACGCACTGAGCTTCGACGCCGCGTCGAGCGGACCGGTGCGCGCTTTTTTCGTGCACAACGCACTCTACTGGGTGAACGAATACGGCCTGGACGGGCTTCGTATCGACGCGGTGCACGCGATCGAGGATCGCTCCTCGCCCGATCTGGTCGAGGAAATCGCGCGCGCGTTGCGCGACGGACCGGGACGCGATCGCTTCGTGCACATCGTGCTCGAGAACGATCGCAACGACACCCGGTACCTGCGCCGTGCGCCGGACGGCGACCCGTACGTCGCCGACGCGCAGTGGAACGACGACCTGCATCACGCGCTGCACGTGGTGCTCACCGCGCAAACCGACGGCTACTACGCCGACTACGCCGACGCGCCGATCGAGCGCCTCGGGCGCGCGCTGGCCGAAGGTTTCGTCTACCAGGGAGAGCCCTCGCCGTTTCGCGGCGGAGCCGCACGCGGCATGCCGAGCGTGCACCTGCCGCCGTCGGCCTTCGTCGCCTTCGTGCACACGCACGACCAGGTCGGCAACCGCGCCTACGGCGAGCGGCTCGATGCGCTGGCCGACCCCCGGTTCATGCCGGCGGCGCTCGCCTGCGCACTGCTCGGCGCGCAGGTGCCGATGCTGTTCATGGGCGACGAATACGCCGCGTCGACGCCGTTCCTGTATTTCTGCGACTTCGGCCCCGAACTTGCCGAGGCGGTACGCAACGGCCGGCGTGAGGAGTTCGCGCACTTCGAGGCGTTTCGCGACCCGGCTGCACGTGCGTCGATTCCCGATCCGAACGCGCTGCAGACCTTCGTCGCGTCGAAGCTCGACCACGCCGAGCGCTCGGTCTCTCCGCACCGCGAGCGGCTGGCACTGGTCGAGCGCATGCTCGCTGCGCGGCGCGGCTGCATTGCGCACATCGGCGCGATCCGCCGCGCGGGCCGGTGCAGCGCGGCCGGCAGGCGGCTGAGCATCCGGTGGACGCCCGACGACCCGGCGCGGCGCGACGCGCCGCCGGCGGACCGCGGCTCGCTGGTGTTGCACCTGAACTTCGACGGCACCGAGGCGGTCGTCGACGCGGGACCGTCGTTCGAGGCTCGGTTCGCGCATGCCGCCGTGCGCGGCCAAGCGCACGCGACGTGGCAGCTCGCGCCCGGCGGCGTGCTGTACGGAATCGAGCGCGAGGATCGCGCCGGTGGCTGACGGCACGGCCCGGCAGCGCCTCGAGTGGCTGGCGAAGGCGCACGACGTCGATTCGTTCTACGAGGACATCTGGGGTCGGCGCCACGAAGTCTCCGACGCCGGCCTGCGCGCACTGCTCGCGCAGCTCGGCGTCCCGGCTGCAGACGACGCCCAGGTCGAGCGCAGTCTCGCGCACACGCATCCGAGCTACTGGAAACGCCTGGCCGAGCCGGTCGTCGCGATCGTGCTCCCGGCGACGCGCATCGGATTGCTGCTGCGCGTGGCGCGCCCGCCGGGAGACGCGCCGCGCATCGCATGGCGCTTCGCGCCCGAATCCGGCGCGATCGCCGAAGGAACGGTCGACCCCGACGCGCTCGACCTGCGCGAAGCCACCGAAGTCGACGGCGTGCGCCACGAGGCACGCTGGCTCGAAATCGATGTCGCGCCGGCACCCGGATACCACCGGCTGGCCCTCGAAGCGGGCGGCGCGAGCACCGAAGTTCTCGTCGTCGCCGCGCCACCGCGCTGCTTCCAGCCGCCGCCGCTGCGCGGCGGAATCCGCGTCTGGGGCTGGTCGGTGCAGCTCTACGGACTGCGCTCGCCGCACAACTGGGGCGTCGGCGACTTCGGCGATCTACTGCGACTGGTCGACGTCGCCGCTGCGCACGGCGCAAGCGCGATCGGGCTGAACCCGCTGCACGCGCGCTTCACGCACAATCCGGCGCACGCGAGCCCCTATGCGCCGTCGTCGCGACTGTGGCTCGATGCGCTGGCGATCGACGTTTCGGCCGTCGACGGCTTCGACGCAGCGCCGCGAGTGCGCGAGATCGTCGCGTCGGCTGCGTTCGGCGCGCGCCTTGCCGCGCTGCGCGACGCCGCGCTCGTCGACTTCGCCGCGGTCTCCGCGCTCAAGCACGAGGTGCTGCGCGCCTTGTACGCGCATTTCCGGCAGGTGCACCTGGCCGCGGACACGCCGCTCGCGCGCGCGTTCCGCGCCTTCCAGTCGGGCGCCGGCGTCGCGTTGCGTCGACACGCGCTGTTCGAGGCGCTGCAGGAGCATTTCCATTCCGGGGATCCGTCCGTCTGGGGCTGGCAGGTCTGGCCGCAGGCGTTCCGTGACGTCGACTCCGCGTCGGTAGCCCGCTTCGCGGCCGAGCGGGCCGAGGAAATCCAGTACCACGAATTCCTGCAATGGCAGGCAGACCGGCAACTGGCGCGCGTCGCAGCACGTTGTCGCGAGCGCGGCATGGCGATCGGCCTGTATCTCGATCTCGCGGTCTCCGTCGACCGGGCCGGCTCCGATGCATGGTCGTTCGCGCACTGCTATGCGACGCAGGCGAGCGTGGGCGCGCCACCCGACGAGTTCAACCTGCTCGGCCAGGACTGGGGACTGCCGCCCTTCGTTCCGGCTGCGCTGCGCGCGCACGGACACGAGCCCTTCGTGCTGGCGCTGCGCGCGAACATGCGCCACGCCGGTGCGCTGCGCATCGATCACGTGATGGCGCTGATGCGGCTGTACTGGGTTCCGCCCGGCGCCGGCGCGCGCGACGGGGCGTACGTGCACTACCCGCTGGACGAACTGCTTGCGATCGTCGCGCTGGAGAGCCAACGCAACCGCTGCATGGTGATCGGCGAGGACCTCGGAACCGTACCGCCCCGGGTGCGCGCCTCGCTCGCGCACGCGCGCGTGCTGTCGTACCGTCTGTTGTATTTCGAGCGCGACGCAGCCGGCGATTTTCTCGCTCCGCAGTCGTACCCGCACGACGCGCTGGTGTCGATCGGCACGCACGACCTGCCGACGCTCGCCGGCTGGTGGAGCGGCCGCGACCTGCAGGTGCGCACCGACCTGCAGCTGTTTCCCGACGGCGAAACGCTGCGCGAGCAGACCCGGGCCCGCGCGCGCGACCGCTCGCGCCTGGTCTCGGCGATGATCGCCGAAGGCGCGTTGCCCGGCGAGCGGGAGGCCGACGCGATCGCCGCCGGACCGTTGACGGCCGAGCTCGTCGACGCCGCGCATCGCTACCTTGCCGCGACGCCATCGCGCCTGATGATGATCCAGCCGGAAGACTGGCTCGGCGTCCTCGATCAGGCCAACCTGCCGGGGACCACCGACGCGCATCCGAACTGGCGCCGCCGCCTGCCGGTCGACCTCGAGACGCTCGGCCGCGAACCCGCCACCGCACGCATCGCGCGCGTGCTCGGCGCGCTGCGCGAATCGCCGCAGACGCGGCCCCGCGGCGAACCACGGCTGCAGGCGCGCGTTCCGCGTTCGACCTACCGGGTGCAGTTGCAACCGGACTTCGGTTTCGCCGATGCGCTGCGCGCGCTGCCGTATCTCGAGCGCCTGGGCGTCGGCGACCTCTACTGCTCCCCGGTGCTCTCGGCGCGCCCGGGCAGCACGCACGGCTACGACATCGTCGACCATCGGCACATCAGTGCACAGCTGGGCGGCAGCGCGGGCTTCGACGCGCTCTCCGACGCGCTGCACGAGCGCGCAATGGGACTGCTGTGCGACGTCGTCCCGAACCACATGGGCGTGCTGTGCGCCGAGAACGCCTGGTGGATGGACGTCCTCGAGCACGGCGAGGCCTCGGCGTACGCGCGCTCGTTCGACATCGACTGGCATCCTTCGAACGGCGATCTCGACGGCAAGGTGCTGCTGCCGCTGCTCGGCGACCACTACGGCGAGGTGCTCGAACGCGGCGAACTCGTGCTGGTTTTCGATGCGCCACGCGGGCGCTTCGCGCTCGCCTATCACGAGCACCGGCTCCCGCTCGATCCGCTGAGCGGCGCCGTCGTACTGCGCGTCGCGCAACGCCGGCTCGTGCGCGACAGGGCCGATGCGCCGTTGCGGACCGCGTTCGACGACGTGGTCGCCTGCTTCGAGCGGCTGCCGTCGCGGCTGGCGCCGGAGGCGGGAGCCGAAGGCGCGCGCGCGAAGGCGAGCGACGCCTGCGCCGACGCGCTGGCCGCGCTCGCCGCAGCGCACGCACCGGTACGCGCCGCGATCGAGCGGGCGGCGGCCTCGCTGAACCGGCGCTCGCCGCGCGCGCGCGATGCGCTGCACGCGCTGATCGAGCGGCAGGCCTGGCGCCCCGCGTACTGGCGCGTCGCCTCCGACGAAATCAACTACCGGCGTTTCTTCGACATCGACGCGCTGGCCGGATTGCGCGTCGAAGACCGGGCGGTGTTCGAGGCGACGCATTCGCTCGTGCTCGACCTGGCGGCCTGCGGCCGGGTGGACGGACTGCGGATCGACCATCCCGACGGTCTGTACGACCCGGGCGAATACTTCACGCGCCTGCAGGACGGTTTCGCCAGGCGCGCGGGAATCGCCGCTCCCGCCGATGGCGGTCCCGCGCGGCCGGTGTACGTCGTCATCGAAAAGATCGTCGCCAGTCACGAGCACGTTCCCGAAACGTGGCCGATTCACGGAACGACGGGCTATCGCTTCGCGGCGATGTGCACCGGCCTGTTCGTCGATCGCGACGCCCGGCCGCGCGTCGACCGGATCTGGCGTGCCTTCACCGGCGAGCAGAAAAGCTTCGGGCAGATTGCCTACGAGGGCAAGCTGCTGGCGATGCACCACTCGCTCTCCGCCGAACTGCGCGTGCTGGCGACGGAGCTGCACCGCATCGCCCGGGCCGATCGCCGTACGCGCGACCATACGCAGCAGACGCTGCGGCGTGCGCTCGCCGAAGTCGTCGCCCGGCTGCCCGTATACCGGACGTACATCACCGACCGGCCGTCGAAGCAGGATCGGCGCTACATCCGCTGGGCGGTCGGCCAGGCTGCGCGGCGCAGCCCTGCCGTCGACCCGGCCGTGTTCGGCTTCGTCAGCGACGCGCTGCTCGGCCGCGCGCCGCCCGGCAGCACGTCGGCGCTGCGCGAGCGAACGCTGCGCTTCGCGCGCCGCTTCCAGCAGTTCACCTCGCCGGTGGCCGCGAAGGGCGTCGAGGACACCGCGCTGTACCGGTACAACCGCCTGGTGTCGCTGAACGACGTCGGATCCGAGCCGGACGCGTTCGGTTATTCGATCGAGGCTTTCCACGCCGCCAATGCCGATCGCGCCGCCCGCTGGCCGCACACGATGCTGGCGCTTTCGACGCACGACAACAAGCGTGGCGCCGACGTGCGCGCCCGCATCGACGTGCTCTCGTGGATGCCGGCCGCGTGGCGCCTGATGCTGCGGCGCTGGCGGCGGATCAACCGCAGCCGTCGCCGCACGGTGCACGGCGCGCCCGCCCCGTCGCCGAACGACGAATACCTGCTCTACCAGGTGCTGCTCGGCACTTTCCGACCCGAGGACGTGCGCCCCGACGCGCACGCCCGCTACGTCGATCGCATCGAAGGCTTCGCCGTGAAGGCCGCGCGCGAAGCGAAGACGAACACGAGCTGGGTCAACCCGGACGTCGCGTACGAGCAGGCGCTCACCGGCTTCGTGCGAGCCGCGTTGCAGTCGCCGGCGTTCATCGACGAACTGCGCGAACAGGTCGCGCCGATCGCCTGGTTCGGTGCGCTGCACAGCCTGGCGATGGTCGTGCTCGCGCATACCGCGCCGGGCGTTCCCGACCTGTACCAGGGCAACGAGTGCTTCGACTTCAGCCTGGTCGATCCCGACAATCGACGCCCGGTCGACTTCGAGCGCCACGCCGCACTGCTCGATGCCATCGAGCGCCGCGTCGAAGACGAGGGCCTGTCGCGGGTGGCGCAGTCGTTGTCGCGCACGCCGGCGGCGGACGAGTGCAAGTTGTTCGTCACGTGGCGGCTGCTGCAGTTGCGCCGGGCGCGCGGTGCGCTTTTTCGCGATGGCGCGTACGTTCCGCTGGAGGTCGACGGCCGGCATGCACAGCACCTGCTCGCCTACGCGCGGCAGGACGACGAGGCCGTCGTCGTCGTCGTCGCCGCGCGCGGATTGCCGAAGCTGCTCGGCGCGAGCGGTACGTTGCCGGAAGGCGCTTCGCTGTGGGAAGACACTCGGGTGTCGCTCGAAGGCGTCGACGCCACCGGCGAGCTCGTCGACCAGCTCGCCGGTGGCGTCGTGCACGCCTCGATCGGCTCGCTCTCCCCGGCGGCAGTGCTCCGGGGCTTTCCGGCGGCGGTGCTGCTCGGTCGCATCTGAAAGCCGAGCCGCGGGCCCGGCGCAGCGGCAACGCCGCGGCGCGGCGGCAACGCCGGCGGCGCGCCTGCGGCTCGGCATCCGGCAGCCGGCGCTACTGGAACGCCACCTCCGCGAAGCTGCGCAGCTTGCGGCTGTGCAACCGGTCGACGCCCTGCTCCCGCAGCAGCTCGAGCGCCCGCACGCCGATGCGCAGGTGCTGGTCGATGCGATCGCGATAGAACCGGTCCGCCATCCCCGGCAACTTGATCTCGCCGTGCAGCGGCTTGTCGCTCACGCACAGCAGCGTCCCGTACGGCACCCGGAACCGAAAACCGTTGGCTGCGATCGTCGCGGACTCCATGTCGAGCGCAATCGCGCGGCTCTGGCTGAACCGGCGCTCCGGGGTCGTCGGCACGCCGCGCGACGGCAGCAGCTCCCAGTTGCGGTTGTCGGTGCTCGCGACGGTACCCGTGCGCATGACCCGCTTGAGCTCCTGGTCGGACAGACCGGTGATCTCGGCGACCGCCGACTCGAGCGCGACCTGCACTTCGGCGAGCGCCGGAACCGGCACCCACAACGGCAGTTCTTCGTCGAGCACGTGGTCTTCGCGGACGTATCCATGCGCGAGCACGTAGTCGCCGAGCTTTTGCGTCGTGCGCAATCCGGCGCAGTGCCCGAGCATGATCCACGCGTGCGGCCGAAGCACGGCGACGTGGTCGGTGATCGTGCGTGCGCTCGACGGGCCGACGCCGATGTTCACCATCGTGATACCGCCCCGATCGGCGCGGCCCAGGTGGTACGCCGGCATCTGCGGCAGGCGCGGAGGCGGCGGGCGCGCTTCCCCGCCCGATCGTTCGTCCGCACGCGGCGCGCACCCGGCGCGGCGCGTGAGCACGTTGCCCGGCTCGACGAAGCAATCGTACCCGCCGCCGCCCTCGGCCATCATCGCGCGGCCGATCTTCACGAATTCGTCGAGGTAGAACTGGTAGTTCGTGAACAGGATGAAGTTCTGGAAGTGCTCGGGACTCGTGCCGGTGTAATGACGCAAGCGGTGCAACGAGTAATCGACGCGCGGTGCCGTGAACAGCGCCAGCGGTTGCGGCCCGCCGTGCCGGGATTCGTGCGTGCCGTTGGCGATGCCGTCGTCCATTGCCGCCAGGTCGGGCAGGTCGAAGACGTCGCGCAACTGCCGCAGTCGCTCGACGTCGAGGCGACCTTCGACGTGATCGGCTTCGTGCACCGCGAAGTGCAGCGGAATCGGCTGGCGACCGGTGCCGATCTCGAGCGGCGCCGCGTGGTTCTGCAGCAGCAGCCCGAACTGTTCGAGGTAGTAGTCGCCGAACAGGTCGGGGCGCGTGAGCGTCGTCTCGTACAGTCCCGGACCGGCGACGAACCCGTAACTCAGGCGCGAGATCGCGCGCGCGAAGGAACCGGTCTGCAGGCGAACGTACGGGTAGTGCGCGCGAATGCGCGGGCCCGGCACTGCGCCGGTGACGAAACGCTGCAGCGCATCGCGCAGCCATGCGACGTTCGTGTCGTAGATCACCCGCACGCGCTCCAGCGCGGCGACGGGATCGTGGAACTGCACGGGCGCGAAGAAGGGAGGTTCGGAACTCATCGAGGCGGATCCGAGGCTCGATCATCCGGAAAGATACCGAGGAACGCCGCTGCACACGAACCGCCCCGCCCTCGGCCGACCCGCCTTCGCGGCGCGGCAGGCACCGCGCGTCCCGTCGCAGCGGCCGCGATGCGCAGCCGCCCGGCTGCGCAGTCCGCAAGGCACGAATGCGTTTAGACTCTGGTCCTGCCAGCGCTGCCGGCGTGGCGAAACTGGTATACGCAAGGGACTCAAAATCCCTCGGAGGCGACTCCATGTCGGTTCGATTCCGACCGCCGGCACCAACGCGCAGCAACTGCGCACCGCAACGCGCGGCACGGCGATGCGCACGGCGCGGGCAGGGACAAGCGCGCGCCCGACGGCTGCAACGCGCGACCATCGGGAATGGCGCCGAATCCGCGAGCCGCACCGGGCAGGCCCATCGAGGACTACGCCCTGATCGGCAACCTGCTCACCGCCGCGCTCGTTTCGCGCGACGGCTCGATCGACTGGCTGTGCCTGCCGCGCTTCGACTCCGACGCGTGCTTCGCCGCGCTGCTCGGGGCGCCCGAACACGGGCGCTGGCGCATCGGCCCGCAGGAAGACGACTGTCGCGTCACGCGCCGCTACCTGCCGCACACCGCCATCGTCGAAACTCGCTTCGAGACCTCGAAAGGCGCTTTCTGCGTCACCGACTTCATGCCCTTCGGCGACGACGACCGCAAGGTCGAGCTGGTCCGGCTCGTGCGCGGCGAGTCGGGCCGGCCCACGGTTTCGATGGAGCTCATCCTGCGCTTCGGCTACGGGCGCACCGTTCCGTGGGTGCGAAGACGGGATTACGGACTGCGCGCGGTCGCCGGGCCCGACACGGTCGAACTGGTCACGCCGGTGCCATTGACGAACGAAGGGATGCGCACCGGCGCCCGCATCGAGATCGAAGCAGGCCAATCCGTCCCGTTCACGCTGTCGTACCATCCGTCGCATCGCAGCGCGTCCTTCGTCGACGATCGCACGGCCCTGCTCGAGAGCACCGCCGCCCGTTGGCGCAAGTGGTGCGCGCGCTGCAGGCTTCCGGAGAATGCCCCGCAGCGCTGGAAGGACGCGGTACTGCGTTCGCTGATCACGCTGAAGGCGCTCAGCCACCGCCCCACGGGCGGACTCGTCGCCGCCCCGACCACGTCGCTGCCGGAAGATCTCGGCGGCTCGCGCAACTGGGACTACCGCTATTGCTGGATCCGCGATGCGACGATGACGTTGTACGCGCTGCTCAATTCGGGCTACTTCGACGAGGCACAGGCTTTCCGCCGGTGGATGCTGCGCGCAACCGCCGGAGACCCCGAGCAGATGCAGATCATGTACGGGCTCGCCGGCGAGCGCCGCCTCACCGAGTTCGAGCTGCCGTGGCTGCCCGGTTATGCCGACAGCCGTCCGGTGCGCGTCGGCAACGCCGCGCACGATCAGTTGCAGCTCGATGTCTACGGCGAGCTGATGGACGTCGCCCACGCGAGTCGGCGCTCGAAACTCGACTGGGGCGACGAGTCGTGGAACCTGCAGCGCGCGCTGCTGGCCACGCTCGAGCGTCGATGGCGCGAGCCTGACCGCGGCATCTGGGAAGTGCGAGGCCCGGCTCGGCACTTCACCTATTCGAAGCTGATGAGCTGGGTCGCCTTCGACCGCGCCGCGAGAGCGGTCGAGGACTTCGGCCTCGACGGTCCGGTCGATCGCTGGCGCAGCACCCGCGAGCAGATCCGCTCGCAGATCCTCGAGTGCGGCTTCGATCGCGAGCGAAACACCTTCGTGCAGCATTTCGGCGGCCGTTCGCTCGACGCTTCGCTGCTGCTGGTCGCCGAGACCGGCTTCATCGACGCCGAGGACGAGCGTTTCGCCGGCACCGTGCAGGCCGTCGAACGCGAGCTCCTGCACGACGGCTTCGTGCTGCGCTACCGTCCCGAGGACATCGACGACGGCGTTCACGGTCGAGAAGGCGCGTTCCTGCCGTGCAGCTTCTGGCTGGTCGACGCGTACGTGCTGCTCGGGCGACTGGATGACGCGCACGCCCTCTTCGAGCAGCTGCTCTCGGTACGCAACGACCTCGGCCTGCTCGCCGAGGAATACGACCCGCGCGCGCGTCGGTTGTGCGGCAATTTTCCGCAGGCGTTCTCGCACGTCGCGCTGGTGAACACGCTGCACAACCTGATGCGCCTGACGAGCCCGTCGAAGCAGCGCGCGAATCGCGACGCGCCGCCGAAACCGCAGCCCGGAACGAGACCCGACGCCCAGGACCCTACAATCCGGGCCGATGCGCCTCGGTGACTTCGACTTCGAACTCCCCCCCGAACTGATCGCGCAGCATCCGGGCGCGCGCCGGGCCGACTCGCGACTGCTGCACGTGACGCCCGATGCGCTCACCGACCTTCGCTTCCCCGACCTGCCGACGCTGCTCGCACCCGGCGACCTGCTCGTCTTCAACGACACGCGCGTGATCCGCGCCCGCCTGCACGGCGTCAAGGACACCGGCGGGCGCGTCGAGGCACTCGTCGAACGCGTGCTCGACGCGCACGACGCGCTGGTGCAGTTGCGCGCGAGCAAGCCGCCGAAGCCGGGCACGCGGCTGCGATGGCGAACGAGTGGCGCGACGGTGCTCGCGCGCGAAGACGGCTTCTGGCGACTGCGATTCGACGACGACGTCCACGAGTGCCTGCAGCGCGAAGGCGCCCTGCCGCTGCCGCCGTACATCGAGCGCGCGCCCGAGGCCGCAGACGAGGAGCGCTACCAGACCGTCTACGCGCGCGAGCCCGGATCGGTCGCCGCGCCGACCGCGGGGCTGCATTTCGACGAAGCGATGCTGCAGCAACTGCGCTCGCGCGGCGTACGCAGCGCCTTCGTCACGCTGCACGTGGGTGCCGGAACCTTCCAGCCGGTTCGCGTCGAAGACCTGTCGCAGCACCGGATGCACGCCGAGCGCTTCCACGTTCCCGAGGCGAGCGCGCGCGCGATCGACGAGGCGCGCCGGCGCGGCTCGCGCATCCTCGCGGTCGGCACGACTTCGCTTCGTACGCTCGAGTCGGCCGCCGACGCGCAGGGGCGCATCGCGCCGGGCAGCGGCGAGACGAGCCTGTTCGTGACACCGGGGTACCGCTTTCGCGTGGTCGATCGGCTGCTGACGAACTTCCACCTGCCGCGCTCGACGCTGCTGATGCTGGTGAGCGCCTTCGCCGGCGTCGAGCGGATTCGCAGCGCCTATGCGCACGCGATCAGCCGGCGCTACCGTTTCTTCAGCTATGGAGACGCGATGCTGCTCGAGCGTGCAGAGTGAAGTGCGCGCTCGAAAAGGAAGCGTCCGGCGTCGTGGAATCGGTTCCACGCGCGGGACCGCTGCGATTCGAAGCGCGCCGGCGGCGATAATCGCGCGATGCCCCGATTCGAACTGCTGCACCGCGACGGACACGCGCGCTGCGCGCAACTGCAACTGCCGCACGGCGTCGTCGAGACGCCGATCTTCATGCCCGTGGGCACCTACGGCGCGGTCAAGGCGATGGCGCCACGCGAGCTCGAAGAGGTCGGCGCGCGCATCGTTCTCGGCAACACCTTTCATCTGTGGCTGCGCCCGGGCCTCGAGACGATTGCGCGCTTCGGCGGCCTGCATCGCTTCATCGGCTGGGAGCGGCCGATCCTCACCGACTCGGGAGGGTTCCAGGTGTGGAGCCTCGGCGCGCTGCGCCGCATCTCGGAGGAAGGCGTGCGCTTCGCGTCGCCCGTGAACGGCGATCGCCTGTTCCTCACGCCGGAGACGTCGATGCAGATCCAGCACGCGCTGGATTCCGACGTCGCGATGATCTTCGACGAGTGCACGCCGTACGAACGCGAAGGCGTACCGACCTCCTTCGACGAGGCAGCCGCATCGATGCGCCTGAGCCTTCGCTGGGCACGCCGCTCGCGCGAGGCCTGGGACTCGCTGCGCGCCACGGGCGCCGGCAACGCGCTGTTCGGCATCGTGCAGGGCGGGATGCACGAGTCGCTGCGCGACGAGTCGCTCGCCGGGCTCGTCGACATCGGTTTCGACGGCTACGCGATCGGCGGCCTGTCGGTAGGCGAGCCGAAGGAAGAGATGCTGCGCGTCCTGTCGCACACCGCGCCGCGCCTGCCCGAGCGCGCGCCGCGGTACCTGATGGGCGTCGGAACGCCCGAGGACCTGGTCGCGGGAGTGACCGCCGGCATCGATCTCTTCGACTGCGTGCTGCCCACGCGCAACGCCCGAAACGGCTGGCTGTTCACGCAATGGGGCGACCTGAAGCTGCGCAACGCGCGCTACCGCTCGGACGAGCGCCCGATCGACGAGCGCTGTGCGTGCTACGCATGCGGCCGCTTCTCGCGCGCTTACGTGCACCACCTGCAGAAGGTCGGCGAAATCCTGGGCGCGCGACTGGCGACGATCCACAACCTGCATTACTACCTGGAGCTGATGCGGGGGATGCGCGAGGCGATCGCGGCGGGCGGACTCGCGCGCTTCGCCGAAGATTTCGCGCAGCGGCGTCGACGCGGCGTCGATTGACACGGCGCCCCGTCCGGCGCGCGTGCTGGGAACCCTGGGCTGCGAACCATGGACTGTGGACCGCGGGCTGTGGACCGTCGGCTGCGAACCGTGGGCTGGGGAAGCGCCCCGGCCCGGGCGCCGAACCGGCCGCGACCTTGCCATATAATCGGCGGTTCACTTCCGGAGACGCCCTGTGCTGATCTCTCCCGCCTACGCCCAGGCCGCGGGTTCGACCGAGCAGCAGATCGTCGGCTTCCTGCCGATCATCCTGATGTTCGTCGTGCTGTATTTCCTGATGATCCGCCCGCAGATGAAACGCGCCAAGGAGCACAAGACGATGCTCGAAGCGCTCAAGCGCGGCGACGAGGTCGTCACCTCCGGCGGGCTGATCGGCCGCGTCACGCGGGTCGGCGAAAGCTACGTCACCATCGAGGTGGCGCGCACGCCCGAGGGCAAGGGGGGCGATGCGCCCATCGAGATGAACTTCCAGAAGGCGGCCGTGCAGACGCTACTGCCCAACGGAACGATCAAGGCGATCTGAGCGGCGCGTGAGGGCAACCGCGGCTTTTCCACACGCCCCGAGCGCACGCGCATGAACCGCTACCCGGTCTGGAAGTACGTCGTCCTCGGGCTGTCGCTCGTGTTCGGCCTGCTGTACACGCTGCCGAACTTCTTCGGCGAAGCGCCGGCCGTGCAGGTGTCGAGCGCGAAAGCCACGCAGAAGATCGACGATTCGATGGTCGACCGCGTGGGCGAAATCCTGTCGAAGGCGGGCATCGAGAGCACCGGACTGTTCTTCGACGGCAACTCGGTCAAGGCACGCTTCGCCACCACCGACCTGCAGCTTCGCGCGAAAGACGCGATCGCGCGGGCGCTGAACGCGAACCCCGAAGACCCCTCGTGGATCGTCGCGCTGAACCTGCTGTCGGACACCCCGCGCTGGCTCACCGCGCTGCACGCGCTGCCGATGTACCTGGGGCTCGACCTGCGCGGCGGCGTGCACTTCCTGCTGCAGGTCGACATGAAGGAGGCGCTCGCCAAGCGCATGGACGGGCTGGCGAGCGACATCCGCACGCAGCTGCGCGACCGCAACATCCGGCACGCCGGCATCGATCGCGTCGGCGACACGATCGAGATCCGCTTCCGCGACGCCGAGACGCGCGATCGCGCGCGTGCGCTGATCGCCGACGGCTCGCCCGAGCTCGCGCTCACCGAGACCGGCGAAGGCGGCGAGCCGAAGCTGGTCGCGCGTTTCCGCGAGGACGCCGCCGCGCGCGTGCAGCAGAACGCCGTGCAGCAGAACATCACCACGCTGAGCAACCGCATCAACGAGCTCGGCGTCTCCGAGCCGGTGATCCAGCAGCAGGGCCCGGACCGCGTCGTCGTGCAGTTGCCGGGCGTGCAGGACACCGCGAAGGCGAAGGACATCCTCGGGCGCACCGCCACGCTCGAGGTGCGCATGGTGTGCGAATCGCCCGACGACCTGGCGGCGCTTGCCGCGGGCGCCGTCCCCTTCGGCTGCGAGCGCTTCACCGAGCGCGGCGGCCGGCCGATCCTGCTGCGCAAGCAGGTCATCCTCACCGGCGCCAACCTGAACGACGCGCAGGCGGGCTTCGACTCGCAGACGCACGAACCCGCCGTGCACCTGACGCTCGACGCGAAGGGCGCACGCATCTTTCGCGACGTCACGCGCGAGAACATCGGCCGGCGGATGGCGATCGTGCTCGTCGAGCGCGGCAAGGGCGAAGTCGTCACCGCGCCGGTCATCCGCAGCGAGATCGCCGGCGGGCGCGTGCAGATCTCCGGCAGCATGACCACGGAGGAGGCCAACGACGTGGCGCTGCTGCTGCGCGCCGGCTCGCTGGCCGCCCCGATGGAGATCATCGAGGAACGCACGATCGGCCCGAGCCTGGGCGCCGACAACATCCGCCAGGGCTTCCACTCCACGTTGTGGGGCTTCGTGACGATCGCCGTCTTCATGGTCGTCTACTACCATTTCTTCGGACTCGTCTCGTCGATTTCGCTGTCGGTGAACCTGCTGCTGCTGATCGCGCTGCTGTCGCTGCTGCAGGCCACGCTCACGCTGCCCGGCATCGCCGCTATCGCGCTGACGCTCGGCATGGCGATCGACGCCAACGTGCTGATCAACGAGCGCGTACGCGAGGAACTCCGCAACGGCGCCACGCCGCAGGCCGCGATCTCCGCGGGCTACGACAACGCCTGGGCCACCATCCTCGACTCCAACATCACGTCGATGATCGCCGGCGTCGCGTTGCTGGTCTTCGGCTCCGGGCCGGTGCGCGGCTTCGCCGTCGTACACGTGCTGGGGCTGCTCACGTCGATGTTCTCGGCGGTGTTCTTCTCGCGCGGACTGGTGAACTTCTGGTACGGACGTCGCCGCAGGCTCGCGAAGGTCTCGATCGGGCAGGTGTGGAAGCCGTCCACCGCCGCGCGGCCGTCGGCGCGGCACGGCTAGAGGAGCGGCAGATGGAATTCTTCCGCATCCACCGCGACATTCCGTTCATGCGCCACGCGCGCGTCCTGAACGCGATCTCGATCGTGATGTTCCTGCTCGCGGTATTCTTCCTCGCCACGCGCGGGCTGCACCTGTCGATCGAGTTCACCGGCGGCACGGTGATGGAGGTGCACTACGACGACAGCGCCGACCTGCCGAAGATCCGGTCGACGATCGCCGGCCTCGGCTACGCCGACGCCGCCGTGCAGAATTTCGGCACCTCGCACGACGTGCTGATCCGGTTGCCCAGCGCCCAGGACAGCGGCAAGAATCACACCGAGCAGAGCAACGAGGTGATGGCGGCGCTCAGGGTCGACGACGCCGGGGCTAAGCTGCAGCGCGTGGAGTTCGTCGGCCCGCAGGTCGGCAAGGAGCTCTTCACCGACGGCGCGATGGCGCTGCTGTTCGTCGTCGTGGGCATCATCGTCTACCTGTCGATCCGCTTCGAGTGGAAATTCGCGGTCGCCGCGATCATCGCGAACCTGCACGACGTCGTCATCATCCTGGGCTTCTTCGCCGCCTTCCAGTGGGAGTTCTCGCTGTCGGTGCTCGCGGCGGTGCTGGCGGTGCTCGGCTACTCGGTCAACGAGTCGGTGATCATCTTCGACCGCATCCGCGAATACTTCCGCAAGATCCGCAAGCTCGACACGCCCCAGCTGATCGACAAGGCGATCACCAGCACGATCTCGCGCACGATCATCACGCACGGCTCCACGCAGGTGATGGTCCTGTCGATGCTGATCTTCGGCGGTCCCACGCTGCACTACTTCGCGGTGGCACTGACCATCGGCATCCTGTTCGGCATCTACTCGTCGGTGTTCGTCGCCGCCGCCATCGCGATGTGGCTGGGCGTCAAGCGCGAAGACCTCGTCAAGCCGGTGCGACGCAAGGACGACGGCCAGCCGGAACTGCCGTGAGCGCGGCGCGGATCCGCGTCTGCGATTCAAGCCGCGCCTGGCCGCACGACCCGTCGCGCCCCGTCGCGACGACGGGTATTTCCGACTCGCGACGCTAGATCCGGCGCGCCAGTTCTGCCGCCTTGCCGAGATAGGTGGCCGGCGTCAGCGCGGCGAGTTCGCGTCGCGCCGCCTCGGGGATCGGCAGCCGCGAGACGAATTCCGCCAGCGATGCGGCGTCGATCGACCTTCCCCGCGTCAGCGCCTTGAGCTGCTCGTAGGGGTTCTCGACGCCGTAGCGGCGCATCACCGTCTGGATCGCCTCGGCGAGCACCTCGGGATTCGCGTCGAGGTCGGCGGCCAGGCGCGCGCGCTGCACGTCGAGCTTGCGCAGCCCGCGCAGGCAGCCGTCCCAGGCGAGCAGCGCGTGGCCGAACGCGACGCCGGCGTTGCGCAGCGCCGTGGAGTCGGTGAGGTCCCGCTGCCAGCGCGACACCGGCAGCTTCTCCGCGAGGTAGCGAAGCAGCGCGTTGGCGATGCCTGCGTTGCCCTCGGAGTTCTCGAAGTCGATCGGATTGACCTTGTGCGGCATCGTCGACGATCCGATCTCGCCCTCCTTCAGCTTCTGGCCGAAGTACCCGAGCGAGATGTAGCCCCACAGATCGCGGTCGAGATCGACGAGGATCGTGTTCAGCCGCGCGAGCGCATCGAAGCTCTCGGCGATCCAGTCGTGCGGTTCGATCTGCACGGTATAGGGGTTGAAGCGCAGCCCGAGCGACTCGACGACCCCGCAGGCGAAGCGCTCCCAGTCGACTTCCGGATACGCCGCCAGGTGCGCGTTGTAGTTGCCCACCGCGCCGTTCATCTTTCCGAGCGGCACGATCGCGTCGAAGCGCCGCAGCGCCGGCTCGATGCGCGCGACGAAGTTGGCGAACTCCTTGCCGAGCGTGGTCGGCGAAGCCGGCTGGCCGTGCGTGCGCGAGAGCATCGCGACATCGGCGTTCTCGTGCGCGAACGCGCGCAGCGTGTCGATCACCGCGCGCACCGAGGGCGAGACGACGTCGTCACGGGCGGCACGCAGCATCAACGCATACGCGGTGTTGTTGATGTCCTCGGAGGTGCAGGCGAAGTGCACGAACTCGCTCGCGCGCGCAAGCTCCGCGAACGGCGCGATCGACTCCTTCAGGAAATACTCGACGGCCTTGACGTCGTGATTCGTGACCGCCTCGATCTCCTTGATGCGTGCTGCCTGGGGCGCACCGAACCCGTCGACGATCGCGCGCAGGTGCGCGCGCGCCTCGGCGGAGAACGGAGCGAGCTCGGGCAGCCCGAGGTCGGAGAGCGCGACGAGCCACTGCACCTCCACCTGCACGCGGCGGCGCATGAATGCCGCCTCCGACAGGCATTCGCGCAGCCCCGCGAGCTTCGGCGCATAGCGGCCGTCGAGCGGCGACAATGCGCCGAGCGCGAAAGCGGCTTCGGCGCCGGCAGCGGCGCCGGCAGCGGCAGGGGTCGGGGAAGCGGGCGAGCGGGCGTGCGGCATGAGACTGTTCGATCGGCTTTCGGCGGCGAACCGCACGCGAACGGGTCGCGAACGGCCTCGAATCCTAGCACCGTCGCATCGGCCGGGCGCTTTGCTATACTGGCCCGCCGTACCGCGGCGGTGCAATGAAGCTCATCGGTTCGAATTCCAGTCCGTACGTCCGCAAGGTACGCGTCGTGCTGGCGGAAAAGAAGATCGAATACCAGTACGAACTCGAAGACGTCTGGTCGCCCGAGTCTTCGATACAGAGCATCAACCCGCTCGGCAAGGTTCCCACGCTCATCATGGACGACGGCGCAGCGCTGTTCGACTCGCGCGTCATCGCCGAATACCTCGACAACCTCACGCCGGTGCACAAGCTCGTGCCGGCCAACGGGCGCTCGCGCGTCGAGGTCAAGATCTGGGAGGTCCTCGGCGACGGCCTTCTCGAGGCTGCCGTGCTCGTGCGCCTGGAGCAGACGCAGCGCACCGAAAGCCAGCGCAGCCCGGCGTGGATCTCGCGCCAGATGTCCAAGATCGAAGCGTCGCTGCAGGCGATGTCGAACGCGCTCGCCGACAAGGCCTGGTGCGTCGACGGGAAATATTCGCTCGCCGACATCTCCCTCGGCTGCGCGCTCGGCTACCTCGAATTCCGCTTTCCGGCATTCGGCTGGCGCGCGCAGTTCTCCAATCTCGCCCGCCACGCCGACAAGCTGTTCGCGCGGCCGAGTTTCGTCGAGACGGTGCCTTCCTAGGCGAAGTCGACGCCTTCGATCACGCCACCCCCGAGACACACGTCGCCGCGGTACACGACGGCGCTCTGCCCCGGCGTGACCGCCCATTGCGCTTCGCGGAAGCGCAGCTCGAAACGGTCGGAGGACGACGCCGAGAGCACGCAGGGCGCGTCGGCCTGGCGGTAGCGCGTCTTCGCGGCAAGCGAGCCGTCGTCGACGGGCGGCTCGCCGGCGATCCAGTGCGCATCGAGAGCATGCAGGCTCTTCGCGTACAGCCGCGGATGGTCATGCCCCTGCACGACGACCAGCTCGTTGCGTTCGAGGTCCTTGCGAGCGACGAACCACGGCGCGCCGCTGCTGCCGCGCGTTCCGCCGATGCCCAGGCCCTTGCGCTGCCCGATCGTGTGGAACGCGAGCCCGTCGTGCTCGCCGATCCTGCGTCCGTCGTCGGCGACGATCGCGCCCGGCTGCGTCGGGAGATAGCGCCCGAGAAACTCGCGAAACGGGCGCTCGCCGATGAAGCAGATCCCGGTGGAGTCCTTGCGCTGCGCATTGGGCAACCCGAGCGAGCGTGCGATCTCGCGCACCTCGCGCTTGTGCAGCTCGCCCAGCGGAAACAGCGTTCGCGCCAGCTGCGCCTGCGACAGACGGTGCAGGAAATAGCTCTGGTCCTTCGTCGGATCGACCCCACGCAGCAACTCGTGGCGTGTCGAAGCGCCGGCGTCGTCGCCGCGGCCGCCGGCGTCGTCGGCGCGCCCGACGTCGTCGTCGCTGCGTCCGCCCGCGTCGCGAGCGACGTCGGCTGCGGCCGAAACCGCGCCGGCACGGCGCACCCGTGCGTAATGCCCGGTGGCGATTCGTTGCGCTCCCAGCCGCGTGGCGTGATCGAGGAAGGCCTTGAACTTGATTTCGGCGTTGCACAGCACGTCGGGGTTCGGCGTGCGGCCGGCGGAGTACTCGCGCAGGAACTCGGCGAAGACGCGCTCGCGGTATTCGGCAGCGAAATTCACCGCCTCGAGGTCGATGCCGAGCACGTCGGCGGCACTCGCCGCCGCGATCCAGTCGTCGCGCGTCGAACAGTATTCGTCGTCGTCGTCGTCTTCCCAGTTCTTCATGAACACGCCGACGACGTCGTAGCCCTGCTGCTTCAGCAGCCAGGCCGCCACCGAAGAATCGACTCCGCCGGAGAGGCCGACGACGACGCGCCCGGCGCGCCGATCGCTCGCAGATGTGGACATAAGCGATTCATGATAGCAACGGGCGCCGCCGGCGGCCTTCGAGCGCGCCGCGCCGGTCATCTGCGGACGAGGCTTGCCTGCGCGCCTTGCTCGCGGGCCTTGCCTCGCACCTTACAATACGCGGCCGACCCCAGATTCCCCACCCGGACATCCCGAGGAATTCGAATGCGCATTGGCGTTCCCGCGGAAACCCGCGCCGGCGAGGCACGCGTGGCCGCGACGGCGGAAACCGTCAAGAAACTCGCCGCCGGCAGCCACCAACTGCTCGTCGAGCGCAATGCGGGCCTCGCCGCCAGCCAGACCGACGAAGCCTACGTCGCCGCCGGCGCCACGATCGTCGACGCGGCCGAGGCGTTCGGCGCCGAAGTCGTGCTGAAGGTGCGCGCGCCGTCGCCCGAGGAACTGCGCATGATGCGCGCGGGCAGCACGCTGGTCGGCATGCTCGATCCCTTCGACCGGGAAGGGCTGCAGCGCCTGTGCGACGCAGGGCTCACGGCCTTCGCGCTCGAGGCCGCGCCGCGCACCACGCGCGCGCAGAGCATGGACGTCCTGTCGTCGCAGGCGAACATCGCCGGCTACAAGGCAGTGATCCTCGCGGCGAACGCCTACCAGCGCTTCTTCCCGATGCTGATGACGGCCGCCGGCACCGTGAAGGCCGCGCGCGTCGTCGTGCTCGGCGCGGGCGTGGCCGGCCTGCAGGCGATCGCAACCGCCAAGCGCCTGGGTGCGGTGATCGAGGCCTCCGACGTGCGCCCGGCGGTGAAAGAGCAGATCGAGTCGCTCGGCGCGAAATTCATCGACGTGCCGTACGAGACCGACGAGGAGCGCGAGATCGCGCAAGGCGTCGGCGGCTATGCGCGCCCGATGCCCGAGAGCTGGATGAAACGCCAGGCGGCGCTCGTCGCCAGGCGCATCGAGCAGGCCGACGTCGTCGTCACCACCGCACTCATCCCCGGACGCAAGGCACCGGTGCTCGTCACCGAGGAAATGGTGCGCTCGATGAAACCGGGCTCGGTCATCGTCGACCTCGCCGTCGAGCAGGGCGGCAACTGCCCGCTGAGCGAAGCCGGACGCACCGTCGTCAAGCACGGCGTCACGCTCGTCGGCGAGACGAACCTGCCGGCGAAAGTCGCCGCCGACGCATCGGCGCTCTACGCGCGCAACGTCCTCGACTTCCTCAAACTCGTCGTCACGAAGGAAGGCACGCTGAACGTCGACCTCGAAGACGACATCGTGAAGGCCTGCCTGATGTGCCGGGACGGCCAGCTTCTGCGCAGCTGAGCGTCGCGAAGTCCAACCCAGCGAACACCGCCATGGAATCCATTTCGCCCACCGTCATCAACCTCACGATCTTCGTGCTCGCCGTCTACGTCGGCTATCACGTCGTCTGGAACGTCACGCCCGCGCTGCACACGCCGCTGATGGCGGTGACGAACGCCATTTCGGCGATCGTCATCGTCGGCGCCATGCTCGCGGCCGCACTCACCGAGACGACGCTCGGCAAGTTCATGGGCGTGGCGGCGGTCGCGCTCGCGTCGGTGAACGTGTTCGGCGGCTTTCTCGTCACGCGCCGGATGCTCGAGATGTTCCGCAAGAAGGAACCGAAGGCGCGCGCCGGAGCCGCGAAATGAGCCTGAACACGGTCGTCCTGCTGTATCTCGTCGCTTCGGTCTGCTTCATCCAGGCGCTCAAGGGGCTGTCGCACCCGACCACTTCGCGCCGCGGCAACACCTTCGGCATGGTCGGCATGGCGATCGCCGTGCTGACGACGCTGGCGCTGCTGGCCGAGCTCGGCGCGACCGGCCTCGGATTCTTCTGGATCGCGCTCGGCGTGGCGATCGGCGGCATCTTCGGCACCGTGCTCGCGCAACGCGTCGAGATGACGAAGATGCCCGAGCTCATCGCCTTCATGCACTCGATGATCGGCCTGGCGGCGGTGTTCATCGCGATCGCAGCCGTCGCAGAGCCGTGGGCCTTCAACATCGTCGACCACGGCGAGCCGATCCCGATGGGCAACCGGCTCGAGCTCTTCATCGGCACCTTCGTCGGCGCGATCACCTTCTCCGGTTCGGTGATCGCCTTCGGCAAGCTCTCGGGCAAGTACAGGTTCCGGCTGTTCCAGGGCGCACCCGTCGTCTTCCCCGGACAGCACCTGCTGAATCTCGCGATCGCGCTTGCGATGATCGGCTTCGGCCTGTGGTTCTACTTCACGCAGCAGTGGACGCCGTTCTGGCTGATGACGATCCTCGCCTTCGTGCTCGGCGTGCTGATCATCATCCCGATCGGCGGCGCCGACATGCCGGTGGTGATCTCGATGCTCAACAGCTATTCGGGGTGGGCCGCCGCCGGCATCGGCTTCTCGCTGCAGAACAGCATGCTGATCATCGCGGGCTCGCTCGTCGGCTCCTCCGGCGCGATCCTGTCGTACATCATGTGCCGCGCGATGAACCGCTCGTTCTTCAACGTGATCCTCGGCGGCTTCGGCGGCGAGACGGGCGCGGCCGGTGCAGCCGGCGCCGCCGAGCAGCGGCCGGTGAAGTCGGGATCGCCCGACGACGCGGCCTTCCTGCTGGGCAACGCCGACAGCGTCATCATCGTCCCCGGCTACGGCCTGGCGGTCGCGCGCGCGCAGCACCCGCTGAAGGAGCTGTCCGACAAGCTCATCGCGCGCGGCGTCGACGTCAAGTACGCGATCCACCCGGTCGCGGGCCGCATGCCGGGCCACATGAACGTCCTGCTTGCGGAGGCCGAAGTGCCCTACGACCGGGTCTTCGAGATGGAGGACGTCAACCCCGAGTTCGGCGACACCGACGTCGTACTCGTGCTCGGCGCCAACGACGTCGTCAACCCGGCAGCGAAGGATCCGAAGTCGCCGATCGCCGGCATGCCGATCCTCGAGGCCTACAAGGCGCGGCAGGTCATCGTGAACAAGCGCTCGATGGCCTCGGGCTACGCGGGGCTCGACAACGAGCTCTTCTACATGGACAAGACGATGATGGTGTTCGGCGACGCGAAGAAGGTCGTCGAGGACATGGTCAAGGCGATCGAGTAGCGCGATGACGGACCCGTCCCGCCGCGACGTCGTCGTCGACACGATCGACCCTCTCGGTCCGCGCGAGCATTCGCTGCGCGGCTACGCGATGTTCGGCTACGCGATGCACCTGCTCGGGCTGTTCACCGTCGTCGGCTTCGTCGTCGGGCTGATCGTCGCGTACATCAAGCGCGACGACGCACGCGGCACGATCTACGAGTCGCACTTTCGCTGGCAGACGCGCTCGTTCTGGTGGTTCGTGCTGTGGTTCGTGCTGCTGCTGGTGCCGACGCTGCTGACGATCGGCTTCATCCCGTTCTTCGTCGTCGCGCAGGTCTGGTTCGCGTACCGGATGATCAAGGGATGGCTGCGCGTGGCGGATCGAAGACCCGTGGCTTGACGAGCCGGAGAGAGCCTGCCACGGCCAGGACCGCTGCGTTTCGCGGCAACGCGCAATGCGGCGCACCCTGGCGACCGCAACGCTGCGAAACGCTGCATTTGCAACCGGGCAATGGATTCCACGGCAAAAGAGGCTGCGTTTCGCAGCATTTCGAGCCTTCGCACTGCATGCGGCGCTCGGCGCGCGGCAGGCGGCGCGTAGGTCCTGCGGGGTAAGCTGGCCGCTGCCGTACGCTACCCGAGAGGGCCGCGCGATGTTCCGCAACCTGAAGGTCCCGCCCCTGCCGCCGCCATCCGCGTCGCGCCGGCGATTGCTGCTGGGCGCAGGCGCGCTTGCCGTGCTCCCCGGCTGCGCGACGCAGGTGTTCGAAGCGCCGCCGACCGGCAGCGCCGCCGCCGTGGCCCCATCGGTCGGGCAAAGCTGGCGCTACGCGGAGATCGATCTCTATCGAGGCACGCGGCGAGCCGAGGTGACCGCGCGCTGCATCGAATCGGGCCCGCAGGCAATCCGCATCGCGCTTTCGGGAACCGACGGGCGCACGCGAGGCGACGAGATCTGGGCCGATGCCTCGCGCATCGTGCAGGAACCGTCCTACGACATCACGCAACACTTCGAGAACCCTGTGCCGGTGCTGCCGATTCCGCTGGCCGCCGGGGTGTCTTCCCGCACGTTCACGCGATATCGCACCGCACAGAGCCCCGACTTCCCTCTGTGGTGGGGCGACTGGCTCGTCGCACCCGGCTGGCAACGCGTGCGCGTGCCGGCCGGCGAGTTCCTCGCACTGCGCGTCGATCGCACCATTCGCTTCCGGCACGCCGACATCTGGCGCGAGGACTGCCGGCGCTGGGACACCGCCTGGTACGTCCCCGAGCTGCGACGCTGGGCGCTGCGCGAATGGACCGGGCAGTGGCTGATGCCGGACGGGCCGCAGCGCACGGTGGTCTACGAGGACCGGGTGCGCTGGGAACTGCTCGGCTTCAGTCCTGGATCACCTCGCGCCACATGATGCGCGTGGCGCTGGTGGCCGACGGCACCGACACGTCGATCACCCGCGTCTTGTTGTCCGAAGTGCGGATGATCGTCTTCGTCAGGCCGCTGGCCAGCACGATGAGCTGCGGACGACTCGACAGAACCGGACCGATGTAGCGACTGGTGAGATTGGGAACCGCACCGCCGGTCGCGTAATGGAGGAAGTACAGGTTCGAGCTCCCTCCCGGCATGCAGGGATCGTTCGACGGCGTGTTCGTCGTGAAGGCGAGAACGCCCTGGCTGAGCACCGCATTCGTGTACGAGCGCTCCCCGTTGGTCGACGCGAAATCGAGCACCCAGCCCTTCTTGACGGCCAGGTCGACCGGATTCGTCGTGATATTGATGTTGCCCCCCGCGGAAACCGGCGTCTGCGCGACGAGGTTCGTGCGCAGCGGCGCGATCGTCGGCGTCGGGCTGAGGTCGTCGTACAGCCCGTAGAACGACTGGCGCTGCTTCGACGAGGCATTCGCCCCCGGCGAATCGGGGATGTCCTCGGCGCCCAGATACTGGCCGGTGCCGACGTACACCATGCGCTTTCCGTCGACGATACCGAGCTCGGGCGCCATCGTGACGGGCTGGCGATGGCCGTTGTTCTTGTCGACGAGCGTTGCCAGCAGTTTCACGCTCCAGCTCCCGATCGCTGCAGCGGAGAGGTCGAAGCGCCATACGTTGCCGAGCAGATCGCCCCCGTATACGGCTTCGACCGTGTCGTCGACCCCGGGGTTCGTGACGAAGGCGCTGATGCGGGCGAGGCCGCTCGGCGTCGCACTGCTGCCCTGCCCGGTGGAGAGGTCGGCGAGCACGGCGCCCGTGCGCACGTCGAGCACCCACAGATGCCCCTGGCCGTCGCCGCCCGTGTCGGCGCCGTTGTTGTAGCCCGACGTGACCAGCGCCACCCAGCCCGCCGCACGCGTCTTCACCAGCACCGGGGTGCCGTAGCTGAAGCCGATGTTCTGCCGGATCGCCGCCGGCGTGCTCGCGCTGGGGAACTCCCACATCACCTTGGCGCCGACGTCGGCGTCGGACGCAACGGCGGGATCGGTGATGTTCAGCGCGTAGTAGCCGCGCCCGCCCTTGCCGAGGCTGCCGACCAGCACCGTTGCCCAATCGGGCGCCGGCGGCGTCGGCTGGTTGGCCGACGTGTTGCTCAGGTCGACGTCGCCCGAGATCGGCGTGCCGTTGACGAAATAGCGGTGCTGGTAGTGAAGCGGCTGCTGCGTCAGGCCCACGAGCGCACTCGTCGACGTCTCGGTCGACGACAGGTTCGTGTCGAGCAGAAGCCCGGGGACATAGGCCCACAACTCGCCGCCCGTGCTCGCGTCGAACGCGTGCAGCATTCCGTCGTTCGCGCCCTGATAGACGATCTTCGCGCGCGCAGCCGCCGGACCGCTCTTGAACGCCGCATAGCCGGTGTCCGAGTAGCCGCCGCGCGGCGGCGTCACGTACACCGCCTCGGCGTCGACGATGTCGCCCAGCACGTGCACGCGCGGCCGGTACGGCCGCATCGCGTCGCTGCCGTCTCCTTCCTTCGAACGATCGCCGCGCAGGTAGTCGATCACCGACGCATGGTCGCCGGGCCCGGGAGGACTCGTCGGCGAGTTCAGGCGAGCCAGTTGCGCGCCATCCAGGCCACCCGCACCGGTGGCGAAAGCCACGCCCGCACTGCCCGAGAACGAGCCGATCCTGCGATCGGCGAACGGCTTGGCGTCGAGCGCCGCTTGCGACGACCACACCGGCGCCGCGCTGAGCTGCCCGGTGTGCAGGTCGATCGAAAACGCTTCGAGATCACCGTACCACGCGCCCGAGTTGTAGTTCGACGCGAAGGCGGTGTTGTCGCCCGAGCGCACGTTCGGGTTGCTCACCGCGACGGCGGCCGCAGCGGCGGTACGGTTCAGGATGTCGTTGAGGATCGACGACAGGGCGTTCTGCAGGATCAGCGGATCCTTCGTGCTGAAGTACTGCCCGTGTCCGTTCAACGCCGCGTGCCAGAGATCGTCGATCGCCGTATCGGTGTCGTGTACGACCGGATCGGGCCACCCCGACGATCCGGTGGGTGCGGCCGTCGCCCGGCCAGGCGCACCGAGCCCGACGGTGTACGTCGTCATGTGCTGCCAGGTCGCCGGATCGAACCGGTTCGACGTAACCTTGCCGGCCGAGTTCGGACGCAGGTCGGTGATCCAGTACTTCATCGCGACGTCGGCCAGCGTATTGCTCTGCGAGAACGAATCGTAGAACGGTGCAGGAAATGGCTGCCCCGGAACCAGCGGCGCGCCCGCGTACGGATCATCGATCGGAGAGCCGTTGTCGGGGTCCGTATACACCGGAGCAGGCAGTGCGGGCACCGTCGTGTCGTGGTCGCCGACCGACGGCAACGATCCGTTCCAGTATCCATCGGTGGAAAGAATCGTGTAGTTCTGCGTGCAGGCGAGCGGAATCGGATCGGGCCTGGTCGTCGAGTAGATCTTCTTCGTCCGGTAGTACTCGCCCGCGTTGTACAAGGCCGAAACCAGCGGGGTCCCTCCGCTCGGGTTGATCGACTGAAGGCGCGTGTACCAGTCCTGCTTCTGGGCATGGTCGAAGGTGTCCAGCGGGACGAAATTGGTGCTTCCGCTGTTGATCGTCATCAGTCCGACGCGCGACTTGTCGTTCAGCACGGAGAACGCGAGTCCGAGCGTCGTCTTCGCCGTCAGAATCCGCGTGCGGTAGTAGCTGAACCAGTTCGCGAAGTTCTGGATCTCCTCGGCATAGGTACAGCCGCTGCCGGCACAGTCGGTCCGACCGGCGGCCTTGGGAAACGGCGCATTCGCCGGCAGGATGTCGATCCGGTCGTAGTAGGTCGCCGAGCTCTGCGCCGCACTCCCGTCCTCGGTGCCGCTGCCCTTCCACTTGTTGAAGAACGCGTAACGCGAATGCTCGAACGGCTTCGCGGCGTCGGGCGTCGGACTGCATCTGTTCAGATAAGTGCTGTAGGTGACATTGAAGGTCGTGTAGCCGTAGATCGGCAGGTCCATCCAGGCGCCACTGCTCCAGCACGTCGTTTCGAGATCGAGCGAACCCGTCACTCCGCTCGTCGTCGGATACGGGTCGATGCGGGCCGCGTTGATCGGGCTCGGGCCCATCGACGACGTACCGCTGACACTCGCGACGTCGTATCGAACGGGGGGCGCGTAGGTGATTTGCGGGTTGTAGTAGAGCTTGTTGTAGGTCGGCGAGTAATACGCGGCCCGGTCCTTCTTCGCATCGGCACCCTGCGAGTACGCCGTATATTCGAACAGCGCATCGTCGCCGGTGATGCTTCCCCAATCCATGCTCCCCGAGTTGTCGAGGATGAACAGGATGTTCGGCTGCGCTCCGGTCTGCACCGCGAGCGGCACGTCGGTGAGATCGGTCGACGCGGCCGCCGCGACGAGCGGCTGCAGCAGATGCGAGACGACGACGATCGCGGCAAGGATGCGGGTGTGCAAGCGGCGGGACGGCTGCATCGCGAGATCTCCGTCTCAGATGTAGGGCAGTTCGATCGTGGCCTGCACGAGGCTGGCCGTGTTGCGCGGACCCTGCACGCGCACCGTCACGCGATAGTGGATGGTCGGCGGCAGCGCACCGGTGACCGGCGGCACGCCGTAGTTGCCCGACGGGGTGTGGCTGTCCCGATCGTTGCCGACGTTGCCCGACACGGAAAACGGCTGGCCGGCAACGCACTTGCCGGTCAGCGTCGTGACGGGCTCCGCGGGAGTCGGAGCCTGTTCGCAAAGCCGCTCGATCACGTACTGCACGCGGTAGCTCGAGCCGTCGGCGCAACTGATCGGGGTCGCGCCGCCGGCGACGTCGTAGCACGGCACGTTCGCCCAGACGATGCTGGTCGGCACGCCACTCGCGTCGACCGGCTGGATCAGCCGGAAATAGCGGTTCGGCACGTCGACGTCGGCGGCCGCCAGCGCCGGCAGCGCGGTGAACGCGCGCTCCACGCCGGTGTCGGCGGCGTGCGTGGCGCCGTCCTTGAAGGCGAGATTGCCGGCGATCACCGCCGACGTGTCGCTCGAACGGATCAGCGCAGCCGCGGACAGCCCGAGCACGACCATCGCGATCAACGCGACGAAGAGAACGATCCCGCGCTGGTGCGCGGGAGGAACGATCCCGCGCTGGTGCGCGGGCGGGACGATCCCGCGCCGGTGCGCGGGCGGGACGATCCCGCGCCGGAACGCGCGAGCGGTGACCTCGAATCGACGCGCGTTCATGTCAGGTTCGCCCAAAGCACGTTGCGCAGCGGCACGACCGTCTCGAACACGCGGTAGCGGTAGCACTGCCAGTCGGGGTCGTTGCTCAGGTCGATTGCCGGACCTCCCGGCCAGGTGGCCGGCGGGGTCGTCGTGACCGCGCAGACTCCGCCCGCGCCCGGGCGCTCGCGAAGCGGGCTGCGCACGACGACCGCGAGCCGGATCGCCTTGATGCGCTTGAAGTCCGCCAGCGTCGGCGTCGCCCAGTTGCCCGACGCTCCGTTCACCGCGCGCACCCATGCCGTGACGTTCTGTCCGCCGGCGTCGCTGACGCCGTATTGCGCTTTCAGCGCGACGACGTTGGTGGCGACGTCGATCACCGCGGACGAACTGAACCAGTCCTGCGACTGCAGCGATCCGTTCGAGACGCGGTAGATCCGCTGCGTGAGCGCGCCGAGATCGTAGAGCCGCGGGTTCTGGTTGTAGTTCGTGTGCCAGCCCTGGCCGGACATGTACGTGCCGGTCGCGTTGTAGTTCGGCATCGCCGCCGTGCCGGTGGCCGGCGTGTGCGACAGCACGACGGTCGTCGGTGCGACCGCGTTCGTCGCGGAAGCGGTGACTCGGACGAGCGTGCAGACGCCGGAGTCGTCGGTCAGCCAGGCGAATCCGCCGATGCCCGAGACCGCCACGGCGCTGGTCGGCTGCAGCTCCGCCGTGGGCGTGCCGGGCGGGTTGGTCTGCACGTTCTGCAGCAACAGGTTGGCGACGTTCGCCCGTACCGAACTCGCCCACAGGACGGTGATGGTGTCGGAGGCACCCGCGGCGGTGCCACCGTCGATGATGCGCAACGGTGTCTGCGCGAAGCCGGGAACCGGTCCGAACGCCGTCCCGTCGTCGTGGTACGTCTGGTACGCGCTGCAGCGGATGATGTCGGCGCTCGGCATTCCCCAGCCGGCGGCCCGCACGTCGCGCTCGATGGCCGACAGGCTGAACGCGGCGTCGATCTGCGCGCCCGCCGCACTCGTCGTGCTGCGCTTGACGCCCTCGAACGTCGAGATCACCTGGTAGATGACCGCGCTCACGACGAGCCCGATCACCATCCCGACCATCAACTCGACCAGGCCGAAGCCGTGCTGCCGTGATGCGGGAGGCGTGCGCATGATCTTCAGCCCTGCACCTGCGCGGTCAACGTGAACGCATGCGGCGCAGCGTCCTGCGGCGCCTGCCAGCAGACGGTGACGGTGACGACGTTGTCGGGCGCCACCTCGATCTGCTGCTGCAGGTTCGCTGCGCCCGGAAGCGCGCCGGCCACGCCAGCGCCGCTCAGCGCGTTCAGCCAGTCCGCGACGACCGGATTCAGCGATGCGTTCGCCCCGGCGGTGCACGCGACGCCTGCGCCGGAGTTCAGCGCATACAACGGCACGTTGAAGCGATCGGCCCACATGTGCCCGACGATCTGGTTCGCGAAGTGGCTCGCCTGCGCCCGATACTCGGCATCGCGCACCACTTCGATGCCGCGCGCCTGCAGTCCTGCAAGTCCCAGGATCGCGATCGAAAACAGCAGGATCGCGATCAGCGCCTCGAGCAGCATCGCGCCCGACTGCGCATCGCGGCAGCTTCGCTCGGCAACGGGCACGCCGGCGCTCACGAGCACCCCTGCGGATCGGTCGCGCGCGCCAGCGCCGGATCGCAGATCCGGATGTCGCCGCCGGCCGTCAGTTGCACGGCAAGCCGACGCGAGCCGGCCGGGCCGGTGACGTCGATCTGCCGCACGCTGGTGGCCGTGCTCAGGCGACCGAGGCCGGTGAAGACGATCGTCGCCGGCAAGCCGGCACCGGCAGCGGCGGCGGCGCCCCCGGTCGCGGTGGACACGCCTACCCGGGCAACCGACGATGCGTTCGGTTCCGTGCGCGAGCTCACCGGCTGGTCGAAGACCGCAGGCGTCGTGTCCAGCGCCCGCATGACGGACCAGTCGCTGCCGCCGGCGACCGCAGCCCCCGCCAGGGTCCCCGACAGCTCGAACTGCACTGGCGCGTTCGCGCGCACGGCTTCGGCCCGCGCCAACTGCAACCCGCTCTCGATCGACTGCGCAGCCGTGCGGATCTGCGAGTTGCGGACGAACTCGGAATAGCTCGGGAGCGCCGATACCACCAGCAGCCCCAGCACCGCGAATGCCACCAGCAGTTCGACGAGCGTGAAGCCCCGCAGGCGCCGACGGTCGTTCATGGCCGTCGCGTGATCCACGCGCTCTGCGCCGCGAAGGCCCACTCGCATCCGGTGCACGTGGTGGCCTGCAAATTGGTTTCGTCGACCGAGTACGCGAACCCGGTCACCAGCGCGTTCGTTCCCGTGGCAGTCGCCGAATAGCCCTGCCCGCCGTTGGTCAGCACGCACGCATAGCCGAAGCTGTCGGTCGCCGGGACGGCGATCCCGCACGCGCCAGCCGCGCCGTAGTTGCGGTTGTCCTGGTAGAACTGCTCCATGCGCGCGCGGAAGTCACCGAGCGCGCCGGGCGCCTCCTGCAGGCGCCCGCGCCGCAGGTAATCGGTGTAGCTCGGGTATGCGATCGACGCGAGAATCGCGACGATCGCCACGACGATCATCACCTCGATCAGGGTGAAGCCCGACTCGACTACGCCGGGTCGAAGCGACTTCGTTGGCATTCGCAAGTCCTCGACGGCAGTCCGGAACCTGCGCAGCAATGTATCGGCGGGTTCGCGCAGCCGATCGGCCGACGCGACGGAAGGCGGCGGGCGGTCGACGAAAGACGCCCGAAAGGAAGGGTGGCTGCTTACTTCGCGCGGACGCCGGTTTCCTCGGCGGGCGCACCTGCGCTGCCCAGCGCCTCGTCCACCCACTCCACCCAGTGGCGCACGGGTGTGCCGGTTCCCGCCTGCAGGTGAGCGATGCAGCCGATGTTGGCCGACAGCACCTGCGCGGGCTCGCCCGCGTGCAGCGCCTCGAGCTTGTTCGCGCGCAACTGCAGCGAAAGCTCCGGCTGCAGCACCGAGTAGGTTCCGGCCGAGCCGCAGCACAGGTGCGAGTCGGGAACGTACAGCGGCGTGACGCCGACCGACGCGAGCCAGCCCTCGACGGCGCCGCGAATGCGCTGGCCGTGCTGCAGCGTGCACGGCGGATGGAAGGCGACGCGCGGGGCGACGGTGCCTTCGCGCACCCGGGCGCGGATCTCGTCGGTCCGCGACGAGAGCTGGGCGGGCAGCCACTCGGCCGGGTCCCTCGTCGCTTCGACCACGCGCTTCGCCTTGTCCGCGTAGGCCGGATCGGCGCGCAGCAGATGCGCGTATTCCTTCACCATCGCACCGCACCCCGAAGCGTTCACCAGCACGATCTCGACGCCCGCATCGAGATGCGGGATCCACGCATCGATGTTGCGCCGCGCCTGGGCGAGCGCGCCTTCGGTGTCGTTCAGGTGATGGCGGATCGCGCCGCAGCAGCCCGAGCGGCGCTCGACGATCGCCTGGATGCCGACACGGTCGAGCACGCGTGCGGTCGCGGCGTCGATCGACGGCAGCATCGCCGGCTGCGTGCAGCCGTTCAGCAGCAGCACCTTGCGTGCATGCGTGCGCGACGGCCAGGCACCCGGCGCACGCCGCTCGGGAACCTTGTCGCGAAGAACGGTCGGCAACAGCGGACGCACGAGTTGCCCGATGCGCATCGCCGGATCGAACAGCCATCTTCGCGTCAACGTCTCGCGCAGCAGCGCGCGCACGAAGCGCTCGCGCAGCGGACGGCGCACCTGCTCCTCGACCAGCTTGCGCCCGACGTCGACCAGATGCCCGTACTCGACGCCCGACGGGCACGTCGTCTCGCAGTTGCGGCAGGTCAGGCACCGATCGAGGTGCTGCAGCGTGGACAGCGTCGGCGTCGCGCCCTCGACCACCTGCTTCATCAGGTAGATGCGACCGCGCGGGCTGTCGCGTTCGTCGCCGAGCAGCTTGTACGTGGGGCAGGTGGCCAGGCAGAACCCGCAATGCACGCAGCGGCGCAGGTTCAGTTCGGCGTCGTCGCCGTCGGGCGTGCCGACCAGCCGGTCGGCGAGATGCGTTTCCACGGTCGGTCGGTCGGGCTCGGTTTTCTCAGAGATCGGGGTACATGCGCCCGCGGTTGAACAGGCCGCCCGGATCGAAGGCGCGCTTCAACTCGCGATGCACGCGCCGGTTGGCTTCGGGCAGCGGATGGAAGACGCCGGCGCGCCGCTCGCCGCCGCGAAACAGCGTCGCCGTCCCGCCCACCGCTTCGCATTCGGCGCGGATGCGCGCCGCGTCCGCGTCGCTGCGCAGCCAACGCTGCGCACCGGCCCACTCGACCAGCACGCGACCCGGAAGATCCAGCCAGCGCGCGGTCGACGGCAGCGACAGGCGCCACAGCGCCCCGCTGCCGGCGAAGAACGGGTCGTCGTGCTCGCGCAGCGCGCGCCAGCGACTCGCCGCCTCGTCGTCGTCGAGGAGAACCGCGCCACGCTCGCGCCCGAAGCGCGCGATCGCCGCCTCGACCGCGGGCGTGGCGCCCGAGAAGCGCAGCCACGCCTCGTCTTCGTGCCAGCGAGTGGCCGAAAGCGGCAGCGGCTCGGCGCACCAGCGGTTCATCGCATCGATCGCCTCGTGCGCCTCGAGCGCGAAGCGAACGCTCGCCTCGCGCATCGGCCGCGGCACCACCTTCAGCGACACGTCGACGATCGGTCCGAGAATGCCGAGCGAGCCGCACATCAGTCGCGAGACATCGTAGCCGGCGACGTTCTTCATCACCTGCCCGCCGAAGCGCAGCACGCGCGCCTGCGCGTCGACGATCGTCGCACCGAGGACGAAATCGCGCGCCGACCCGGCGCTCGCCCGACGCGGACCGGACAATCCGGCTGCGACCACGCCGCCGATCGTCGCCGTGTTGCCGAAAGCGGGCGGCTCGAAGGCGAGCATCTGGCCGTGCGCAGCGAGCGCTTCCTCCACTTCGGCCAGCGGCGTGCCGCAGCGCACCTGCAGCACCAGTTCGGTGGGCTCGTACGAGACGATGCCGCGCAGCGTGCGCATGTCGAGCGCTTCGCCGGTCGTCGACTCGCCGTAGAAATCCTTCGTCGCGCCGCCGACGATCCGCAGCGAACGGCCATCGGCCGAAGCCGCGCGAATCGTCTCGCGCACCGTCCCGAGCGCGCGCTCGACGCCGCTGTCGATCACCGCGCTCATCGCGACGACCCGATCGCCGGGATCGACGCCCGCTGCGCAATCCGCCGGACCGGACGCATCGGCTCAGAACCTCGGGAGCTCGGGAAAGCGCAACCGCCCTTCGCGCACGTGCAGGCGCCCGTACTCGGCGCAACGCGCCAGCGTCGGGATCGCCTTGCCCGGATTCAGGATGCCGGCGGGATCGAAAGCGCGCTTCACCGCGAAGAACACTTCGCGCTCCTCGGGCGAGAACTGTACGCACATCGAGTCGATCTTCTCGACGCCCACGCCGTGCTCCCCGGTGACGGTGCCGCCGAGTTCGACGCACAACTCGAGGATCTCGGCGCCGAAACGTTCGGCGCGATGCCACTGGTCGGCGTCGTTCGCGTCGAACAGGATCAGCGGATGCAGGTTGCCGTCGCCGGCGTGGAAGACGTTGATGCAGCGAAGCGAATGGCGATCCTCCATCTGCGTGATCGCTTCGAGCATGCGCCCGATCATGCGCCGCGGAATCGTTCCGTCCATGCAGTAGTAGTCGGGCGAAAGTCGACCCGCCGCCGGGAAGGCGTTCTTTCGTCCCGACCAGAACAGCAGCCGCTCGGCCTCCGAACCCGAAACGCGGATCGCCGTCGCGCCCGCCTCGCGCAGCACGCGCTGCATGCGTTCGATCTCGTCGGCGACCTCTTCCGGCGTACCGTCGGACTCGGCGAGCAGGATCGCCGCCGCCTCGAGGTCGTAGCCGGCGTTGACGAACTGCTCGACGGCGATCGTCGCTTTCCGGTCCATCATTTCCAGCCCGGCCGGGATGATGCCGGCGGCGATGATCGCCGCCACCGCGTCGCCCGCGGTGACGACGTCGTCGAACGAGGCCATCAGCACGCGCGCGAGCGGCGGCGTCGGCAGCAGCTTGACGGTGACCTCGGTGACGACGGCGAGCATGCCTTCGGAGCCCACCGCCAGCGCGAGCAGGTCGAGGCCCGGCGCATCGAGCGCCTCGGAGCCGAAAACGATCGGCTCGCCGTCGCTGGTGAAACCGCGCACGCGCATCACGTTGTGCACGGTCAGGCCGTACTTCAGGCAGTGCACGCCGCCGGAATTCTCGGCGACGTTGCCGCCGATCGAGCAGGCGATCTGCGACGACGGATCGGGCGCGTAATACAGGCGATGTGCGGCTGCGGCCTCGGAGATCGCGAGGTTGCGCACGCCCGGTTGCACGCGCGCGAGGCGCGCGACCGGATCGATCGACAGGATGCGGTCGAACTTCGCCATCGACAGCACGACGCCGGCGGCGTGCGGCATCGATCCGCCCGACAGGCTCGTGCCCGCGCCGCGCGCGACGACGGGGATGTCGAGATCACGGCACGCCTCGAGCACCTCGCGCACCTGCTGCTCGCTCTCGGGCAGCGCGACGGCGACCGGCAACTGCCGATATGCGCTCAGCCCGTCGCACTCGTAGGGACGCGTGTCCTCGGTGCGATGCAACAGGCAGTGCGCGGGAAGGATGCTCGCCAGACGCCCGACGATGTCGCGACGGCGCTGCGCATCGGGCGCCGCGAAGGGGTCGGCGTGACGCGACTGGCGGTCGGCGGCGCGTGCGTCGGTGGTCTGCAGCGTTTCGTTCAATGCCCGCTCCCGTGCGCTTCGGCGCCCTTCAGGCGCTTCCACAGCGTGGTGCGCGACATGCCGAGACGGCGCGCGGCCTCGGCGCGGTTGCCGCCGGACTCCGCGAGCACGCGAAGGATGCGACGGGTTTCGTCGTGCGGCGCGAGCCGCGCGCGGTAATGACGCGCGAGCGCCGGACGCGCAAGCGCCGACTGCGGCAATTCCGTCGGCGGGCCATGGTCGTGGGCCGGCACGGCCTGCGCGACTTCCGGCAGCAGGTGCCGGCGCTCGATCGTCGAGCCGTCTGCCTGCACCACCGCACACTCGAGCGCGTTCGAGAGCTGGCGAACGTTGCCGGGCCAGGCACAGTTCTCGATGGCAGTCATGGCGTCGGCGCTCACGTGGATCGGGCCGCGACGGTAGCGTTCGCCCAGTTCGGCGAGCATCTTGCCCACGAGCAGCGGCAGGTCGGCGACGCGCTCGCGCAGCGGCGGAACGTGCAACGGCAGCACGCGCAACCGATAGTACAGGTCTTCGCGAAAACTTCCCTCTTGCATTCTCTGCGCGAGATCGCGGTGCGTGGCGGCGACGACGCGCACGTCGACCTTGCGCGGATGGTTCTCGCCGAGACGCACGATCTCGCGCTCCTGCAGCACGCGCAGCAGCTTGGTCTGCATCGAAGCGGAGATCTCGCCGATCTCGTCGAGCAGCAGCGTTCCGCCGCTGGCCGCCTCGAAGCGCCCGGCGCGCGCGGTCGTCGCGCCGGAGAAGGCGCCCTTCGCGTGCCCGAAGAGCTCCGACTCGAGCAGCGCGTCGGGCAGTGCCCCGCAATCGAGCGGAACGAAGGGACCGCGCGAGCGCGGCGAGTAGTCGTGCAACGCACGCGCGACCAGCTCCTTGCCGGTGCCGCTCTCGCCGGTGACGAGTGCCGGCGCGTCGCTCGCCGCCGCGCGCAGGATCTGCGCATACAGCTCCTGCATCGCCGGCGTGCGACCCACGAGACCGCCGAGGCCGAAGTGCCCGCGGCCGTCGTTGTCGTGCGCCGGCGCGTGCGAACGATCGCGCAGCACGACCGAGCAGTGCAGCCGGGCGTCGTTGGCCGGCAGCAGCATCGCGCGCATCTGCAGGGCGATCTCGCTGCCGTCGGCGCGGCGAAAGCTGACGTGCTGCGTGCGGCTCGTCTGCCCGTCGGCACCGGGCAGCGTGCATCGGCCGTGACGGCGACACTCCTGGGCGCACGACGTTGCCGCGAACAGCGTGGGGCACAGTTCCCGAAGGAACTGCCGGCCTTCGTCGCCGAGCAGGCGCTGCGCCGCCGCGTTGATCTGGACGATGCGCCGCTCGTCGTCGAGGAACAGCACGCCCTCTTCGAGGTCGTCGAGCAGCACTTCGAGCGTAGCGAGTGCAACCACGGCGTCTTTTCCGTCCAACTGAACGTTCATCTGAACGGACCCATCATAGCGGCCAAAGCGCAATCGCTCATCTTCTTTTTGACGTACTCGCCGGCAAATCAGCGACTTGCGCGGCCTGGCACGAAACTGGCGTGCGAGCTGCTCGCGGGCGCACCGCCCGCTCGCAGCCCGGGAGAGCCACATGACGACATGCATCGCAGCCGGCCGCGTCGCGGACAGGCTCGCATCCACGAACCCGCCGGCGACGCGCGCGCCGTCGGCGCCCGCGCGGAGGGCTGCGTGATGCAGGACACCGCCTGGCTCGTCTCGCTCGCCTTGATGGGACTGCTGCTCGCGGTCTTCGTCTTCGTCTGGTCGCAGTCGTCGGTTCGCGAAGAGGATTTCACGCCGCTGCAAAAGCGCGCCTATCGCCTGCGCGCGCGCCTGTTCTGGGTGCTCGTCCTCACGCTCGGGCCGGCGATGATCTACAACCTGATCGACCTGCCCTACCAGGCGGCCGGCGCAACCGAGCGCGACGCACAGGTGGTCGATGCGGTGGGGCACCAGTGGTACTGGAAACTCAGCCAGAACGAGCTGCGAGCCGGTCAGCCGGTGCTGTTCCGCGTGACGAGCGCCGACGTGAACCACGGCTTCGGCGTCTACGACACCGAGTTGCGTCTGGTCGCGCAGACGCAGGCGATGCCGGGCTACACGAACGTGCTGCGCCACACCTTCACGCAGCCGGGCAAGTATCGGGTGCTGTGCATGGAGTACTGCGGACTGGTGCACCACAACATGATCGCCGAGATCGACGTCGTCGACGGCGCGAAGAAGGAGTGAGCGATGGCGACCCCGCAGACGACGATCGATCGAGGCGCACACCCGGCGGTGCTCGCCTACCTGACGGTGGCGATGGCGGTGCTGCTGCTGATGATGGTGTTCGGCGCGCTGATGCGCATGGAGCAGGCCGAATTCATCGCGATGGGGCCGATGTGGTTCTACGAACTGATGACGCTGCACGGCGCCGGCATGGTCGGCGTGGCGGGAATCGCCGGCATCGCGATCCTCTGGCACTTCCTCGGTCAGTACGTCCGCTTGTCGGTCGCCGTGTTCGTCGCCAACCTCGCGCTGTTCGCCGTCGGCGTGGCAATGATTCTCGTCGCCGTGCTCGGCGGGCACTTCCACGCCGGCTGGACCTTCCTGCATCCGCTGCCGTCGAAGTCGATGGGAACCTGGAGCCCGGGCGCCGCGGCGCTCTTTCTCGGTGGGATGCTGGTGATCGGCACCGGCTTCCTGCTGCTGCACCTGGACATCGCTCGCGCGATCCTCGCGCGCGAGGGCGGTTTCGGTCGCGCGCTCGGCTGGCCGCAACTGTTCGGTGGTGACGAAAGCCCGCCGCCGCCACCGACGATCGTCGCGGCGACGATGGCCACGATCGTGAACCTGGTCGGCATCGTCGCCGGCGCGGCGATCCTGGTGATGATGCTGGTGAACCTGTACTTCCCCGCTTTCGGCGTCGACGCGCTGCTGGCGAAGAACCTCATCTACTTCTTCGGGCACGTATTCATCAATGCGACGATCTACATGGCGGTGATCGCCGTCTACGAAATCCTGCCGCGCTACACGCAGCGGCCGTGGAAGGCGAACCGCGTGTTCCTCGCGTCGTGGACGGCATCGACGCTGATGGTGCTGATCATCTATCCGCACCACCTGCTGATGGACTTCGCGATGCCGAAGTGGATGCTCGTGATGGGGCACGTCGTCGGCTACCTGAACACCTTCCCGATCCTCGTCGTCACCGCCTACGGCGGGCTGATGCTCGTCTACCGTTCGGGCATCCGCTGGGACGTGGCGTCGGGGCTGCTGTTCGTGTCGCTGTTCGGCTGGGCGGCCGGCGCGATGCCGGCGTTCATCGACGGCACCATCCGCGTCAACTACGTGATGCACAACACGCTGTGGGTGCCCGGGCACTTCCACACGTACCTGCTGCTCGGGATGATGACGATGGTGTTCGGTTTCCTCTACTACATCGGCAAGAGCGCGAGCGAGGCGCGCGAAAACCTGCTCGACCGCGGCGCCTTCGTCGTGTTCGTCGTCGCCACGCTCGGCTTCACGCTGAGCTTCCTGTATTCGGGCCGTACGGGCGTACCCCGGCGCTACGCCGCGCACCTTCCGGAATGGGTGCCCTACGACCGGATCGCCTCGGTGTTCGCGGTGCTGATCGTCGCGGCCGTCGCCGTGTTCGCGGTGCGGTTCCTGCTGCGCCTGCCGTCCGCATCGACCGACGCTCCACGCGCCGGACTGGCCGGCGGCACGACCTGAGCGGCAGGCAGGCCACCGGCCCGAATGCTCGATCCGCGGCGTCTGTCGCGCGTCGCCGCCGGCCGGTGGCGCGCAATCCCGATCGCGCTGCGGCTCGCGCTCACGCTCTGGGTCGCGCTCGCCGCTCCGTGGACGCGTGCCTGGCTCGAATCGTCGATGCCGCTGCACATGCTCGTGCAGATGCCGCTGCTCGCGGCTGCCGGCTACGCAGCGACGATGGCGCTGCGCGAGCGGCGGCGCAATGCGATCGCGCACGGCGCGGGCGGTGCGGTGCCCTGCCTGGTCGTCGCCTCGCTCGCATCGGCGTTCTGGATGATTCCGCGCGCGCTCGACCTCGCACTCACCGACGCCACGCTCGAGACGGCGAAGTTCGTCACGCTGCCGCTGCTGGTCGGCGCGCCGATCGCGCTCGCGTGGCCGCGCCTGGGGTTGCTCGGGCGCGGATTCGCGTGGACGAACCTGGCGAGCATGCTCGCCGTTGTGGGCTGGCTGTACCGCGTCTCGCCGCTGCGCGCCTGCAACGCATACGCGTTGCCGGAGCAACTCGAGACCGGCGAGTGGCTGATCTTCCTGGCGGTCGTCGCGTTCGTCGCGTGGCTGGCGACGCTGTTCGTCGCCCGGCCTGCATCGACCGGACGTGCCAGCTAGGAAGCCGCCGCCGGATCGAGCACCGACACAAGCCAGGCACCGATGTCGGCGATCTCTTCGGGACACACCGCGTGCCCCATCGGGTATTCGCGCCACTGCACGCGATAGCCCAGGCCCTGGAGGATCGTGCACGACGCGCGCGCGCGCTCGATGCCGACCATGTCGTCGTGCCGGCCGTGCGCGTAGAAGATCGGCACGCCGGCGTTCGCCCGGCTGCGTTCGGCCTCGAGCGTCGCGTGCAGCGGCAGCCAGGTCGACAGCGCGAGGATGCCGGCGAGCGCCTCGGCGTGGCGCAGGCCCGCCTGCAACGCGATTGCACCGCCCTGGGAGAAACCGGCCAGTACGATGCGTCCGGTTTCGATTCCGCGTGCGTTCTCGCGCTCGATCAGTTGCGAGACGAGACGCGCGGAGGCGCGGATGCCGGCCTCGTCCTGGCGCGCGCCGCCGAGATCGACGATGTCGTACCAGGCGCGCATCGGCAGGCCGGCGTTGATCGTCACCGGTCGGACCGGCGCGTTCGGGAACACGAAACGCACCGGCAAGCGGCGCGGCAGCCGCAACTCCGGGACGATCGGCTCGAAGTCGTGCGCGTCGGCGCCGAGTCCGTGCAGCCAGATCACCGCGGCGTCGGGCCGCTCGCCGGTCTGGATTTCGACCGCGTCGTGCGTCGGGTTCATCGCCGCATTGTAAGGTGGGAATCGCGCGCGGCCCTGCGCGCAACGCAGTTTCCCGAAGGAGGCAGCCCTGCGATGAACGCGATCGTCGACGGTTTCGTCGGTGCCATCGGCAACACGCCGCTGATCCGGCTGCGCAAGGCGTCGCAGCGCACCGGTTGCGAGATCCTCGCGAAGGCCGAGTTTCTCGAGCCCGGCGGCTCGATCAAGGACCGCACCGCGTTGTTCCTGATCGAAGACGGCGAGCGGCGCGGGCTGCTGCGGCCCGGCGGCGTCGTGGTCGAAGGAACCGCCGGCAACACCGGCATCGGCCTGACGCTGGTCGCCAATGCCCGCGGCTATCGCACCATCATCGTGATCCCCGAGACGCAAAGCCGCGAGAAGAAGGACCTGCTTCGGCTGTACGGCGCCGACCTGCGCGAGGTGCCCGCCGCCCCGTACCGCGATCCGAAGAACTACGTGCACGTCGCCGAGCGGCTGGCGTCGGAACTCGCCGAACGCGAGCCGAACGGCGCCTTCTACGCCAACCAGTGGGACAACCTGGCGAACCGCGACGGTCATCGCGCGAGCACGGGCCCGGAGATCTGGCGACAGACGGGAGGGCGCCTCGACGGCTTCGTCTGCGCGATCGGCACCGGCGGCACGCTCGCCGGCATCTCGGCCTACCTGAAATCGATGAAGCCGCAGTTGCGCACGGTGGCGGCCGACCCGGTGGGCGCGGCCATGTATTCGTGGATCAAGCATGGACGCCTGGAAGCCAGCGGCAGTTCGGTCACCGAAGGCATCGGGCTGGGCCGCGTGACGGCGAACGTCGACGGCGCACCGATCGACGACGCCTACCGCATCGAGGACGCCGAGGCGCTCGAAGTCGTGTTCGAGCTGCTGCGCGACGAAGGGCTGTGCGTCGGCGGATCGAGCGGCGTGAACGTGGCCGGCGCGATTCGCCTGGCGCGCGATCTCGGCCCCGGACACACGGTGGTGACGCTGCTCGCCGATTCGGGCCATCGCTATCGCTCGAAGCTGTTCGATCCGGCCTTCCTGAAAGCGCGCGGCCTGCCCTCGCCTTCGTGGCTGGGCGACCACGTCGTGCACTGACGCACGAGCGCCGGCGCGCGTCGATGCGCGCGTGCGGCTGCGACGCGCCCGAGCAGACGCACCGCGCCCGCACGAGACTCACCCGCCCGGCGGTGACAGGCGCAGCTTGCGTCCGATCTTCAGGCGCCGCGGATCGTCGATGTCGTTCCACTTCGCCAGTTCCTTCGCATCCAGGTCGTGCGCCTTCGCGATCGCCACGAGCGTGTCGCCCTGCCGGATCTCGTATTCGAGCGGGGCCTGCGCGGCGCTTGCACGCTCGGCCCGGCCGGTCGGAGAAGTGCGATTCTTCGCGCGCGGCGACGACCGGTCGTTCGCCGTCGGCGCAGATCCGGCGCCCGCGACCGACGCTGCCTTGCCCGCGCCGGTCGAGGGCACGCCCGGGGCAGCCGTGCCAGACGAGCGCATCGGCGACGAAGCCGGCGCCGTCGTGCCGGGGCCGTCCGACGCACCGCCGGGCGCCGACGCGTCGGCCGAGGGAGCCGCCGCAGCACCGCCGTCGCGTGCCGCTGCCGCCGCGCCGTCCGCCGTCGGCGCACTCGCGCCATCGCCGCCGGACGCCGCACCCGCCGGCGCCGCACCGGCCGGCCCCGTGTCCGCGGGCGCCGTACCCGTGGGCGCCGCGCTCGCCGCCGGCTCGGGCGCACTCGTCGGGGGCGGCTCTTGCCTGCCGCAGCCGAACAGGATCAGGGACACCAGCAACGACGTCGTCATCACACGCATATCGACTCCTTTTCTTTCGCCCGGCTCGCGGCCGACGGAACGCCGCTCGCGGGTACGGGCATTGCACGGTTCGCCCAGAGGGCACGCACACGAGGGCGGCTCCCGGCGGCGTCCGACCGTCGCACCGAGGAGCAAACGTATCACCCGAGAGGAATCGAGCATGCGCAGCACACTGATCGGAATCTTCGAAGATCGTCGAGCCGCCGAGCGCGCGCGCGAGGAACTGCTTCGCGCCGGGTTCGCCGACGACGAAGTCGATCTGCGAACAGGCACGGCGGATCGCGCCTGGCGCGACGCAGGCGGCGGCGACGACCGTGCGTACGACGACCAGACGCAGGCCTCGATCGGCGAGACGGTCGCCGACTGGTTTCGCTCGCTGTTCGGCTTCGACGACGACCAGGACGTCGGCATCTACACCGAAGCCATACGACGCGGCGAAAGCGTCGTCACCGTCGACGCTGCCGACGGAGATCGCGTCGATCGCGCGGCCGAGATCCTGGAGAGCTGCGGCTCGGTCGACATCGACGAGCGGGCGAACCAGTGGCGGCAGCAGGCATCGACGCAACCGGCCGACGCCGTTCACGCACGTCCCAGGCCTGCAACGAGCCCGCCGCCGGCGCTGGGGTCGACCGCCGCGAGCGCGGAAGCGATGGGTGCCGCCGCGTCGCGCAACGCCGGCGAGCACGCGCAGGCGAGCCCGTCGCCCACGCCGGCGGACGCGCCCGCCGGCCGCAGCGGCACCAGCGAAGCCACGACGCCGCCGAAGCGCCCTCGGCAAATTTGACAGCCGCACCGCGCCTAGGCATTCTGGCGCGCAGCCGGTCAGCCGCTGTGGGAGAGACCGTGTGCAGCCCGCCTCGAAGGTGCCGGCCGCATGCGGCGCCGAAGGTGTACATCGCCCCGTAAACTCTCAGGCAAAAGGACTTCAGCGGCCAGCGGATCCGTGATTGCCGTGCGAGCAACCGTCGCATCGGCCGCCGCGCTTCGCCCGGTACTCTGGAGAGTAGGCAGCATCGCGACACGTGCGCGTTGCCGGCCTCGCCGAAGGAAACAGACGATGCCGCGGCTTCGTCGAATGTCTCAGGCAAACGGACAGAGGGGGCTCCGATTCCGTCCGTCATGCGCGACGAAAAGACGCGCCGCTTCCGGAGCCCTGCCTTGGAAAACCCGACCGAACTTCGTTACACCGCCACCCACGAGTGGGTGCGTCGCGAGGCCGATGGCACGCTGACCGTCGGCATCACTTTCCACGCGCAGGACGCGCTCGGCGAACTCGTCTACGTCGAGTTGCCGGATGCGGGACGCGCGCTGAAGCAGGGCGAGGCCTGCGTCGTCGTCGAATCGACGAAGGCAGCCTCCGACGTCTATTCGCCGGTAGACGGCGAAGTCGTCGAGACGAACGGCGCGCTGGCCGATGCTCCCGAACAGGTCAACGCGGAACCCTTCGGCGCGGGATGGCTGTTCCGCCTGCGCCCGAGCGACCCTTCGCAGGTCGACGCGCTGCTCGACGCCGCGCAATACGCGGCAGGCCCCGGCGCGGAGTGATTCCCGCGCGGTGTGCCGGCGCGCCGCGACCGGCGCGCCCACGCCCCACCGCCACGACCTTCCCTCTTCGATGCCGGGGTCTCCTTCGATGAACGCTCCCGAATCCCTCGGCGCGCGGCTGCGCGCGCTGTCCACCCGCGACGACTTCGTTTCGCGGCACATCGGCCCGAACGCCGAGCAGGAGCGCGCGATGCTCGATGCGCTCGGTTTCGCCACGCGCGCCGACTTCGTCCGTGCCGCAGTGCCGCCGCAGGTCCTGCTCGATGCGCCGCTTGCGCTGCCGGCACCCGTCGACGAGACGCAGGCGCTCGCCGAACTGCGCGCGCTGGGCGCCCGCAACGAGACGTGGCGCAACTTCATCGGCGCCGGCTACCACGGCACGATCCTTCCGGAGGCGATCCGCCGCAACGTGCTCGAGAATCCGGGCTGGTACACCGCCTATACGCCGTACCAGGCCGAGATCGCGCAGGGCCGGCTGGAGGCGCTGCTGAACTTCCAGCAGATGGTGACCGACCTCACCGGCCTGCCGATCGCCAACGCCTCGCTGCTCGACGAGGCGACGGCTGCCGCCGAGGCGATGGCGATGGCGCGGCGCGCCTCGAAATCGAAGTCGTCACGCTATTTCGTCGAGTGCGCGACGCACCCGCAGGTCGTCGCGGTGCTGCGCACGCGCGCGGCACGCATGGGCATCGAAATCCACGTCGACGACGCGCAGGCGCTGGACGGCGACGCATCGTATTTCGGCGCTCACCTGCAGACGCCCGACACCTTCGGACGCGTGCGCGACTTCACGCCGCAGATCGCGGCCCTGCATGCCGGTGGCGCACGCGTCACCGTCGGCTGCGATCCGCTGGCGCTGATGCTGCTCGAGTCGCCCGGCGCGATGGGCGCCGACATCGCGATCGGCTCGGCGCAGCGCTTCGGCGTGCCGCTCGGCTACGGCGGCCCGCACGCGGCCTTCCTCGGCGCGCGCGAAGACCTGCTGCGCACGGTTCCCGGACGCATCATCGGCGTCTCGCACGACGCTGCCGGAAAACCTGCGCTGCGCATGGCCTTGCAGACGCGCGAGCAGCACATCCGGCGCGAAAAGGCGACGAGCAACATCTGCACCGCGCAGGCGCTGCTCGCCAACATCGCGTCGTTCTACGCGGTGTGGCATGGCCCCGATGGACTGCGCGCGATCGCGCAGCGCGTGCACGCGCTCGCACGCCTGCTCGCACACCTCGTGGCGGGGGCGCCCCGGCGCCCGGCGACCCTGCTGCACGAGGCGTTCTTCGACACGCTCGTCTTCGACGTGAGCGATGCGAACGCCGTACGCGAGCGCGCGCGTGCGCAGCGCATCAACCTGCGCGAGCACGCCGTCGGACCGGCAGCGCAAGGCCGCTTCGGTGCGAGCCTGGACGAGACCACCACGCTCGCCGACGTCGCCGACCTCGCTTGCGTGTTCACCGGCGAGCGCATCGACGCCGGCGAGCTCGACGCACTGGCGGTCGCCTTTCCGCTGGAAGACACCGCCCTCGACGCCGCGCTGCTGCGTACCGACGCGGTGCTCTCGCATCCGGTGTTCGCACGCCACCGCAGCGAAGCGGCGTTCGTTCGCTACCTGAAGAAACTCGAGAACCGCGACCTGTCGCTCGTGCACTCGATGATTCCGCTCGGTTCGTGCACGATGAAGCTCAACGCCGCGGCCGAGATGGCGCCGATCAGCTGGCCCGAATTCGCGAACCTGCATCCGTACGCGCCGCCCGAGCAGGCCGCCGGCTATCGGGAGATGCTCGCGCAACTCGGCGGCTGGCTCGGCGAGATCACCGGCTTTGCGGCCGTCTCGTTCCAGCCGAACTCGGGCGCGCAGGGCGAATACGCCGGGCTGCTCGCGATCCGGCGCTACCTCGAATCGATCGGCGAAGGTGCGCGCGACGTGTGCCTGATTCCCGCCTCGGCGCACGGCACGAACCCGGCGAGCGCGCAGATGATGGGGATGCGACTCGTCGTCGTCGGCTGCGACGCGCAGGGCAACGTCGACCTGGCCGATCTCGCGCGCCGCGTCGGCGAGCACCGTGCGTCGATCGCCGCGCTGATGATCACCTGGCCGTCGACGCACGGCGTGTTCGAGCCGGGAATCGTCGAAGTCTGCCGTCTCGTGCACGAGGCGGGCGGGCAGGTCTACCTCGACGGCGCGAACCTGAACGCGCAGGCCGGGTTGACGCGGCCGGCGCTGGTCGGCGCCGACGTCTGCCACATGAATCTGCACAAGACCTTCTGCATCCCGCACGGCGGCGGCGGGCCGGGAATGGGCCCGATCGCCGTCGCCGCGCATCTCGCGCCGTTCCTGCCGACCGACCCGTTCGTCTCGGCCGACGGCGAGACTGCCGTGTCGGCTTCGGCATTCGGCAGTGCGTTGATCACGACGATCTCGTGGATGTACATCCGGATGATGGGCGCGTGCGGCATCCGCCGCGCGACCGAAATGGCGATGCTGTCGGCGAACTACGTCGCGCAACGGCTCGACCCGTATTTTCCGGTGCTGTTCCGTGGCGCGGGCGGCCTCGTCGCGCACGAGTGCATCGTCGACCTGCGCGCGCTGAAGGCCACATACGGCGTGAGCGCCGAGGACGTCGCCAAGCGGCTGATGGACTACGGCTTTCACGCGCCCACCGTCTCGTTCCCGGTCGCCGATACGCTGATGATCGAGCCGACCGAATCGGAACCGAAGGACGAGCTCGACCGCTTCTGCGACGCGATGATCGCCATCCACGGCGAGTTGCAGCGCATCGCCAGCGGCGAGTTCGACCGCGACGACAATCCGCTGCGCGGCGCGCCGCACACGGCCGAGGCGATCGCCGGCGAATGGACCCACTGCTACAGCCGAGAGGAAGCCGCGTATCCGCTTCGCTGGGTGCGGCAGGCGAAGTTCTGGCCGAGCGTCGCGCGCATCGACAATGCCGCGGGCGATCGTCGCCTCGTCTGCACCTGGCCCACCAGCGCCGACGTCGAATGAGCGAACCCACCTCCCCGCTGCGCGCGATCCCGCTGCAGCCGCTGCACGAAGCGCGCGGCGCGCGCCTGGGCGCGTTCGCCGGTTTCCGGATGCCGATCCAGTATCCGGACGGCCTGCGTGCCGAGCACCTGCACACGCGCGCCGCAGCGAGCGTGTTCGACGTCTCGCACATGGGCCAGTTCCGCGTGCGCGCGGCCGACGGACGGCGCCAGACGCTGTACGCGCAACTCGAGGCCGCGCTGCCGGTCGATTTTGCCGATTGGGGCGACGGGCAGCAGCGCTACTCGCTGCTGCTGAACGACGCCGGCGGCATCGACGACGACCTGATGCTCGTGCACGTCGTCGACGGCGACCGCGCCGAGGTGCGCATCGTGGCGAACGCCGGCAATCGCGATGCCGACCTCGCGCGGCTGCGGGCGCTGTGCCCGGCGCTGGTGTTCGACGAGCTCGACGCGGCGCTGATCGCGCTGCAGGGTCCGCAGGCCGAAGCGGTCCTGTCCACGCTCGATCCCGCCTGCGCATCGATGCGATTCCTGCAGGCGCGCACGCTCGACCTGCTGGGGTCGAGCTGCTTCGCGACGCGCTCGGGCTACACCGGCGAGGACGGCTTCGAGCTCTCGCTTGCGCTCGATCGCGCCAGCGCGATCGTCGAGCGGCTGCTCGACGACGCGCGCGTGCGCCTGGCCGGGCTCGGTGCCCGCGACACGCTGCGCCTGGAGGCAGGACTGCCGCTGCACGGCAACGACATCGACGCGACGACGACGCCGCGGGAGTCGGGACTGGCGTTCGCGATCCCGAAATCGCGCCGCGCGGGCGGCGCCAGGGCCGGCGGCTTTCCGGGCGCCGACGTCGTGCTGCAGCAGTTCGACGTCGGCGTGCGCACGCAGTTGGCCGGATTCGTGTCGCACGCAGGCGTGCCGATCCGCGCGCACGCGCCGATCGTCGACGACCGCGGACGCGCGATCGGCACGGTCACCAGCGGAACCGTCTCGCCCACGCTCGGCCATCCGATCCTGCTGGCGCGCGTCGAAAGCGCCGCACTGCAGCCCGCAGCGCAGGCGCCGCTGTTCGCGCTCGTGCGCGATCGACGCCTGCCGATCGCGCGCGCCGCGTTGCCCTTCGTGCCGAAGCGCTACCGGCGCTGAGGAACCGCTTCTGCCGGCCCGAGCCGGAAGATCTTCCCGGGATTGAGAATGTCGTCGGGATCGAGCGCGCGCTTGATCCGGCGCATCAGTTCGATCGCATCCTCGCCGGCTTCTTCCTCGAGGAAGTCCATCTTGTGCAGGCCCACGCCGTGCTCGCCGGTGCAGGTTCCGTCCATCGACAGCGCCAGCCGCACGATCTCGTCGTTCAGCCGCTCGGCCTCGGCCATCTCGACCGGGTCGTCGGGATCGATGAGCAGCATCGAATGGAAATTGCCGTCGCCGACGTGGCCGACGATCAGCGTGGGGAAGCTCGCGGTATCCAGAATGCGCCGCGCGCCGGTGATCGAATCGCTGAGGCGCGAGATCGGCACGCAGGTGTCGGTGGTGATCGCGCGCGCGCCGGGGCGCACCTGCAGTCCGGCGAAATAGACGTTGTGACGCGCCGTCCACAGGCGCGTGCGGTCTTCCGGGCGCGTGGCCCATTCGAAGTCCTCGCCGCCGTGCTCGCGCGTGATCTGTTGCGCAGCCTCGGCCTGCTCCTGCACGGAAGTCTCGCTGCCGTGGAACTCGAAGAACAGCGTGTGCGCCTCGCGCAGCGTCGTGTGGCTGTGCGCGTTGATCGCGCGAATCGCGCGGTCGCAGACGTATTCGCAGCGTGCCACCGGAATGCCGATCTGGATGACCTGGATCACCGCGTCGATCGCCGACGCGAGACTGGGAAAATTCACCACCGCCGCCGAGATCGCTTCCGGCACCGGGTAGAGCTTCACGGTCACCTCGGTGACGATGCCCAGCGTCCCCTCGGAGCCGACGAAAAGCCGCGTGAGATCGTAGCCCGCCGACGATTTCTTCGCGCGCCCGGCCGTGCGGATCACCTTGCCCTGCGCGGTGACGACGGTCAGGCCGAGCACGTTCTCGCGCATCGTGCCGTAGCGCACGGCGTTCGTGCCGGAGGCACGCGTGGCGGCCATGCCGCCCAGGCTCGCGTTCGCGCCGGGATCGATCGGAAAGAAGAAGCCCGTTCCCTTCAGTTCGTCGTTCAGCTGCACGCGCGTGACGCCCGCCTGCACGGTGGCGGTGAGATCTTCGGGCTGCACGGCGAGCACACGGTTCATCTGCGACAGGTCGACCGACACGCCGCCGCGCACCGCCAGCAGGTGGCCTTCGAGCGACGAGCCCACGCCGTAGGCGATGACCGGCACGCGGTGCGCACGGCACAGGCGCACGACGTCGGCGACGTCGTCGGTGCCTTGCGCGAACACGACCGCGTCGGGCGGCGTGGGCGGAAACGGCGATTCGTCGCGGCCGTGATGCTCGCGCACGGCAGCGGCGGTGCTGAAGCGCTCGCCGAAGCGCGCGCGCAGCGCCGCGGCGAGCGCATCGGGGAACGGACGCTTCAGGGTGTCGGCAACGATCGTGGGGCTGTTCATGGCACTTCTTCGAAAAGGGCGGGGCGACGCGCGGGCCGGGCCGGCTCGTCGCGGAAATGGTATCCCCGAACGCCGCAGCCCGCCCGGAAGCGGCGACGCGAGCCGAAGCGGGGCTTCGACGGGAGCGCCGTCCGGTCGGAGATACACTCGGACGATCGAACGAAGGAGCCGCCACGATGGGATATCGACTGTCGAAGATCGCAACGCGCACCGGCGACGACGGGACGACAGGCCTGGGCAACGGCAAGCGCACGAGCAAGGATGGTCCCCGCATCGAGGCGATCGGCCAGGTCGACGAACTCAATTCGACGATCGGCGTGTTGCTCACCGAACCGATGCCGGACAACGTTCGCGAGCAGCTGATCGGCATC
>JACDJB010000255.1_pt1 | contig 65322 bp, 63 predicted proteins | sample 7454121 | NCBI WGS metagenome assembly JACDJB01 (sample SAMN14253290, study PRJNA609438) | sludge metagenome | isolation source: sludge after 25d culture with pyrite | collected 2018-12-20 | reverse complement strand
TATGGCGTAGTATTTACTCCACCAATTTAATCGAGTCTTTCAATAAACAAATCAAGAAATACAGTAAGCGTAAGGAGCAATTCCCCAATGAAGAATCACTGGAACGTTTTATCGTTTCTCAATTTGAATTGTACAATCAGCAATTATGTGGTCTATTTCCAATTCCGAATAATTAAATAAATCTTCTAAGCAAATAGCACAACGCCTTTGATACGCTTGCCATAGAGAATATCTAACTTCCGGTTTATCTTTCAAAGCCAATTTAATGCTCCTCCATTTCTGTTTAAAAGTTTGGAAATGTTCTTTAAGAAATTTTAGATCTTAGTCAATAGATGGTCCAAAGTTTTATAGGATCAAATGGCTCATTCGGGTTTATTTAACATACATTTAATCAATTCATCAATTTATCCGTAACCTTTATGAGTAGTCTGAGAGGTCATTACCCAATTTCCGCACCGTCTGCCATATCATGTTCCGATTAAAATTTTATTTTAGTCATTTTATCCCTTCGTAATAAATAAGTTTAGCATTTGATTACCGGATCTTTAAGTTCTCCGTGATGGATCAAAATAAGGTTCTTACTCGATTGATAGAAATAACCTATTCACAAAAGTCAATATCCCTTTCTCCTTCTATAATTTTACTTAATGACCATGTAGAACGTTTCTCATCAAACTCAATAATGACTGTTCTTAGAGCCTCACCTTCAGTTACGAAATCATTTAAATCATGAATATATGTGTCTGCAATTTTGCTAATATGAATATAGGCAGGATACGACTTTCCATAGAAATTTATAAATCCATTCACAAAAGATTTGCTTATATTCTTAACTTCAAAAGTTACAACATCACCTATTTGCGGGCTTTCAAAACGCTTCAAACTGTAATCCAGCCTCTTGCCAACAGATAATGCACTCTGAAGAGCTTGATGTATCATGATTCTCCATTCATCTGATATTATCAACCTATCATCGCCCTTATGTTGCCATCTATACATTTGTGATACTGGTAAGTAATTTCCTATAAACCCTAATCTATACAAATCATTTAACACAGAATTGAAATTTGAATCCATAATGCTGTTACTAAAAAACTTTTTTATCCTTGATATCAATTGATTCACTGAAAAAATAGATTTGAATCCAGTAAATACATTGATTATGTCTTCTATTTGTTCAGAAGTATACAATGCTCTCATTTCTTCTCTGATTTCACTTAAACTATCTATCGAATATTGTTTATGTAAACTAGAAAAAACCGCTTGTGAAAAAGAGGTACTATCGCTATTAATACAATTTTGGGCAGATATGATAAATCTTACTATATCTCGAGGTTTGTGCCAGCTGTTATTAAGGACATAGTTAGATGGATCAATATCATGAATATTTTCTGGAAACCATTGTGCAATAATCTCTTTATCATTTCTATAATCCTCTTCACCTTCAGACTCACTTATTGCAATTCTTCTTAATAAAATTTGCATTATAGGATGGCTAAATGAATTGGTATTATTGTAGTTCCACTTTAAGGGGACCTCAAAACCTGAGGTAACTTTATTTAATTCTTTGGTTATTATAAATCTAGAAATCGCATTTACAATTTCAGATCTAATTGAGCATATTATTTTTATATTGCCCATATTAGATGAAGAAAAAATCGAATTAAACCTTTTAATAGTAAAAATCAAATCTCTAATTAAATATAAATCCCTTTTAAAAACTTCTTGATCCCCATAATATGCTTCAAGTTCGTCAACAAATATATGATAAGGAATATCTGTTTTTGTTACTTTTGATAAAGCATCTTCAGCTTCATCAAGCAATTTTACAAAACTTGAATAATTATTCTCCTTCGTATCTTTTCCGAGATCTACTTCCATTTCAGGGGCAATTGACATTCCTGATGGATCATTATATGGGATTGCTATTTTTAACTTAGTTGTAATCACGCTTTTTTTAATATTTAATGGACCTTTGATGTTAGATACGGTTTTCTTAAATTTGATCCAGTGTTCATTATCTAAAAATAAACCACCATTGAATTCTTCATTATCTGCTACTATTCTTTTAAAAAACAACCATCTCCATATATATTCAAATTCGGAATTATCCACTAGCGTATCTTTGTCAATTGTAATTGAGGATAGTATTCTTTTTGAATATTTATCAAATCCATCCTTTTTCAATTCAGCAAATTCTTCTTTAAAGAAAACAAAAGATGAACAAGCACTACTATCTCTTTCTCTAATCAAGTTATCCAGGTAGAATAATAGAGCAGTTTTACCAGTTCCTTTATAACCCGAAATAAAACAATGATTACCAGTTAGTAATAAATCTAGATCTATGTTCTGGGGAACTATAAATGTTTTGATAAATCCAGAAATGCCATCAAAGTTTATCTCGTCTTTGGCATCGGGTTTCCCTGAATAAATATCTCTTACTGTTATTTTCTTCATACTAATTATCCTCCATAATCTTCACTTTTAAAAAATTCCTCTTCGGTTATTATTGCTTTTAATTCTAGTTGAAACAGAAAATTGTCTTCCAAGTCTTCCGTTAAATGTATTTTACTTTTTAAAACCTCATTTACTTATGATACGGCGCCCCAGTATTTATCCTAAACGCCCGATACACCTGCTCTACCAATATCAATCGCATCAGTTGATGCGGGAAGGTCATTCGCGAGAATGATAGTTTCATATCTGCCCGCTTCAGCACCGCTTCGGCTAGACCCAATGATCCGCCGATCACGAATGCGACATTACTCTTGCCATATGTAGCGTAGTCATCTAGTAGTTTTGCGAGTTCCTCAGACGATAGATTTTTGCCCTCGATCGCTAGAGCGACTACTGTAGCATCTGCCTTAATCGCTGCTAGTATGCGTTCGCCTTCTCGGTTCTTCACTTGTTCCATTTCACTGGTGCTTAGGTTCTCGGGGGCTTGTTCTTCTTTGATCTCGGTGATGGTTACTTTTGCGTAGGGGGTAAGTCTCTTGAGGTATTCTTCGATGCCTTGGGTGAGGTATTTTTCTTTTACTTTGCCAACTGCGATAATCGATATGTTCATAGCTCGTCCCGCTCCCCTCTACACCACAAGGTACTTGGGGTATTGGTCGCAGAAGTCGCAGCGCGCGGGGACGCTCCATGCGGTGAAGCTGACCTCCTCGAGGAGATACACATCAGGGGCATCCTCATATTCATCAACAAATTCATCTAATGCGATTTCTAGGTGTTCCTTGCAGCATACGTACATATTGTTTTCCTCCGAAGTTTGCCATAGTTGCTATAGTCAAATATCCAATATTTCATCTTTTTCCTTATTATACATCATATTACGAAAAAATCATGCACCGTTTCACAGCACAAAAAATAACCTTCTCCCATCTACTTGGGAAAAGGCTATTGTAGCTATTATCGCGGAACATCCATCTCACCTAGCACTACTGAGGTATTTTCCACTCTACCGTCCCGATAATAGGTGACTGCAACGCTATCGCCGACATGTTTATTCTTGTACAGATGTGCTCGTAGATCTGCAGATGATCTAATTTCGACATCATCCATTCTTACAATCACATCGAGCTCTCGTAGACCGGCTGTCGCTGCTGGCCCACGTAAGGCGACATCGATTACGACGACACCTGCATGTACATCCTCGGGTAGTATGAGTGAATGATCCCAATGATAGGAGTCGACCTCCTGTAGATCCTTGGGTGTGAGGCCGATATACGGGCGGCGGATGGTGCCGCGCTCGAGGAGCTCATACATAAGCGGCTTGGCATCACTGATCGGGATGGCAAAGCCCATACCTTCGATGCCGACCTCGGAGATTTTGGCACTGTTGATCCCGACGAGCTCGCCATTGATGTTGATCAAGGCACCACCACTATTGCCTGGGTTGATCGCTGCATCGGTCTGGATCACATCCATCTCCCATTCTACCGTTCCATCATTATCGATATCCTGTGGGATCGATCGTTGTGTAGAGCTGATCACACCTACAGTCACTGTCCGTGAGAAGTCGAGACCAAGTGGGTTGCCGATCGCGATGGCTGGCTCTCCTGCCTTGAGTCGTTCTGAATTGCCAAGTGGTAAGGGCTTTGTATCGCCATCAAATTTGCGAATAGCGAGCACAGCGAGATCCGTAAGTGGGTCTACACCCTTGATCTCTGCTCCTACTCGCTCACCACTTGCGAGTACGACCTCTACCTCTGCTGCATCCTGTACGACATGATAATTCGTAACGACATAGACCGTATGATCATTTCGGTCAAAGATTACACCAGAGCCTGTACCAGCCTGAACAACGGTATCCTTGCGTGTCCATAGATCGAGCTCGCGCTGGAGATTGACCACTCCTACGATCGAGTTCTGTACGAGTGCAACGACGTCGGATACATCTGTAGATACCGATCTCGTTGTTGCTACCCTAGTAAAATCATTATGTTGATTGGGAGAGTAGTCTTGCTTCGGTAGCTCAGTTCGTGGAGCTTCATCGCCCCAGTTGTCCATACTCGTCAGTAACGGAACGAGCATTAACACGAGCAATCCCCCGATAATTCCACCGATCAAGCCTGCCCTGCCTACTCCGATCCTTTTTCTTCTGGGTCGATCATCAAAGTCATCATAGTAACTCATCGCTGCACCACCTATGATCATCAGTCTGCTTTTTTGCACATATTTACCTTTCCCCATATCCAAGTCCCTTACTCTATCCATGTTTAGCACGTACTATTTTTGTCCATGCTGAGGAAATAAGAAAAATCCACCCCTCACTAATTAGGTGGATTCTCTCATGAAAACTATTAAAAGGTGGGATGCATATGGATAAGGTAGAAATGATCGCACAGCTCGCTGATATAAAGGATTATCTCTATCGCGCGACTCTCGGGCTCACTTCACTGATCGAGGTGCTCATCGATGAAGGTACGATCACTCGTGAGCAGCTACTCGCCAAGGCAAATGAACTCGAGAATGAACTCCTCTTTGACCCTATAACTGATCTAAAGCTGTAGGCTTTTCGGGGTGTGTATCGTTGATCTGCACTTTACTCTCGACATCAATCCCCGCTTCGCCGAGAATCTGCCGCACGGTCATATTCGCCAAATCGATCATATTATTCTCCTTGCTCAAGTGGGCGAGGTAAACCTGGCGTGTAGCAGAACCGATGACATCGATCAGAGCATCTGCGCACGCTTCATTGGATAAGTGTCCCGAATCACCTAGGATCCGTCGCTTTAAATTCCATGGATAGCGACCCATGCGCAGAAGCTCGACATCATGGTTTGCCTCCATGACGAGTACATCCGAATTGAATATATTCTCCTTGATCTTCTCACTCACATAGCCGAGGTCGGTCACATAGCTGAGCTTCTTGCCCTGATGCGCAAATGTAAATCCCATCGGCTCCGCAGCATCATGCGAGATACCAAAGGACTCAACGACGAGATCACCTAATTGATGGCGCTCTCCTGTCTCAAAGATTTGCACATGGCGATCATCGAGATCCTTGACACTTTTTCGGATCGCTTGCCATGTCGCTTGGTTACTATAGATCGGTAGCTCATATCGTCTCGCGAGCACACTTAAGCCGCGAATATGATCCACATGTTCATGTGTGATTAGTATTCCATTGAGTTGTGTTGGATCTTCACCAATCTCACGAATGAGCCCTTCGATCCTCTTAGTGGTTAAGCCCACATCGACCAGTAAACGGATTTCCTCTGTACCGATAAAAAAGGAGTTCCCTGTACTTCCACTCGCTAGTACACTATATCTCATAAAAGCCTCCACTTAGTTCTTAGTTGCACCGATCACCATGCCTGTAAAACCATTGATGTAATGAATGCCATTCGTATGGACGACGCGCCATGCAGGAACGAGAAACTGCACATCGGTGTCGAGCTGTTCGATCGTATAGCCAAGTCGCACCTGCTGCACCTCTTCCCCCGCTTCGAATATGCCATTCTCTAATAATACCGCTAATGTCGTATACGCGGAAACAACCTGGCGACTAGCACCTTTTTCCTCGGGGTTATAATAGCTTTGCTTATAGCCGCTCCAGCCCTGCTCGTCGATTGTTAACTGCAATGTACTCGTAAAAACGGGATAACCATTAATATTTTGGAGAAAAATCGGCATTTCACTCGTTGATCGATCTACATCGATCTGATACTGATCAAAGAGCGGCACATACGACAGGTAAAGAGTATTTCGATCGGCTTCTACCTCGGGTAAAGCGATCGGCTGCTTGAAGAATGCCTCGAGCTGATGATTCTCCCAGTTGATCTGACCGACCGCTTGGTTAAAGCCCAACTCTCGCAAATCCTTGACTAGGACCTTCATATTGCTCATCTCGGGCATCTTGTCCAAAATACTCTCTTCAGAAAATATGATATCCGCATCCCTTAGTCGTTGCTCTAATTCATCGATCTGTAATTGCGAGATTTGCCCTTGGATGCTTTGCTGCTTTTTCTCCTCCCACAGCTGATAACCCAAGAATAGATTCAGACATAGGAAGGAGAGAATTAATATCGTTTTAGCTCGACCCCAATCCATCTCTATTCCCCCATATTCTGCACCCGAGCATCAATCAACACAGGATCGCTATTCGAGTAAACGTGAATGATATAGTGCGGGATGAGCTCTGCCTCTAAATTTCCTATATCGAGAACAGCTTGGTATCCCAGCTCGATTTGCTTAATACTATATAAATAGATTTTCTTAGCTCTAAGATCATCGAGTAGCTCTGCACTGGATTTGATCTTGATCTGATAGCCCGAATGTGACGACTCTAGCCATAACAAGTTACGCGCATACTCGTTTACTTGGTTGAACTGATACTTGAGCATGATCTCGCCAAAATGATACCCCTTTTCGCTATAGATCGGATAGCCAGAGATATACTCGCGAAACTCGAGCCCTTTGACATCCTGATCGTTGATCCAGTTTTTCACACGATACTGACCTGTCCAGCCATGATGATGATTCATAAAATCAAGCACTGGATAAAACCCTTCGTCATTCGTCATCTGCCCTTGATCATATACAGGGATATAAAAGCGCATCTCCTGCGATCGCTCCTTGAACTGTAGGCTTTTCGTGCCATCTGTAAAGATCTGTGAGCCTCCCCGCTCTGGGATCTCCTTCATTGCTGTCATGTCCAGAAAGAGTACACTGGCCATCTGTTCGATATCGATCGTAGCGAGCTTGTAGCTCCATTGGTTCATATCACTTCGTTCCACGGGCAAGTAGATCATGTGAAAGAAATCGAGATTGCCCCCAAATGATTCTATCGGTCCATTCGCGTACTGTAATGACTGGTGCTCAGTCAAATGTGAGCCTAATATCATCAAATATTGGACACCAAAGCCTTTGGCACGATCGAGATCGACCAAATTGGCTTCGATGACTTTACGCTTAGCATCGGATATAAATAACACCTTGTACGCTTGGCTAGGCTCAACCTCGTATACCCAAATACGATTGAAGGAAGGTGTTTTTGTTGCGAACCCCTCCGGAAGGTGAAGGATATTGTTAAAAAACTGCATAGGGTATTCATCTGAGAATATTATTTCTAACCCATTATACTCCTCAAGCAGCTCCCTTCCTCGCTCGGGGTTAATAAGAACCTCTTCTGGATCGACAAACTGCCATTTTTGCATTGCATCCCAAAGCATACGATAGATCGATGTCTCTTGCGTTGCCTTAGTAACCCGATTCCCTTCATAATGGAACAAAATCGCCTCGGGCTGAATGAGTTCAGACCAGCTCATCTGTGAGCCGAGCTTCTGCGGTTCTACATATTCCGTTGCAATGAGCGGCTCAAAGGTTTGATTATCCCACCATATATTAAAGGTAAGGTAAAAGCTCATACCAACCAATAGGACGAGGAGTAGACTTTTGATTCGTTCAAGCATCAGCCTTCTCCCCCTCCTTTGGTAGCCTTAGGATTACTGTAGTTCCCTGGCCTATAGTACTCTCGATCCGTAATTCCCCTCCATGTAGAACGATGATTTCATTTGCAATCGATAAACCGAGTCCTGTTCCACCCATCGAACGTGAGCGAGCCTTCTCAACTCGATAAAAACGCTCAAAGATGCGTTCGAGGTCCTCCGCAGGTATCCCCAATCCTTGATCCTGAATGCGTATCTCTAATACATTGGCATCGCTATAGTCAATAACTAGAAACAGCTCGCCTTGCTCTGGAGAATACTTGATCGCGTTCGAGAGGATATTATCGATCACCTGCAATATTTTATCGCGATCTAGTTGGACCATGCTACGTTTTCCGATCGATTGAATACGAGCTGTAACCCCCTGCTTTTGCAGCTGGAAGGTAAAGCGAGACAATGCGGCTTTTAAGAACTCCTCGATATCGGTTGGGACAAGTTCAATGCTTGCTTCACGTGAATCGATACGCGAGAGGAGCAACAAGTCTGTCACTAACCGAATCATCCGCTCAGTTTCATTTTGAACGACTTGTATAAAATTCCTCGACAAATCGGGATCATCAATCGCACCATCTGCGAGTGATTCTAGGTAGCTTTTCATCGTAGTAAGCGGTGTTCGTAGCTCATGCGATACGTTGGCTACAAAATCCTTGCGTTCTTGGTCCATTCGCTGTAGCTTGGTAATAGCAAGATCCAAGCGCATGGCGAGATGGTTAAACGCATTGCCAAGCTGACCAATCTCATCCTCACTCTTGACCATTACCTTTTGCTTGAAGTCGCCTTCTGCCATCGCACTGGCCTGCTCTGTAACAGCCTGAATCGGGGATGTAATGGTACGAGTGAGAACGAGCCCTATTAATGCAGATAATAGTAGTGCAAATGCAGTACCTGTATAATAAATCTGACTGATCTCCTGTATCGTACCGTATACCTCTTCCATCGAAGCAAACAGCAGAAGTGCACCTAATATTTGCGAGCCCTCTTTGATTGGCACGGCTAGGATCTTCAGACGCTCACCCGTATTCGGTGCAATACGGATCGACTCCTCCTTGATCCCTGTCAAAGCACGATGCACCTCTGGCTGATTGTTCTTTTGACCTAGAATCCACTTGTCCTTTTGTGAGGTGGCAAGTACGATTCCATCGCGAGCGATGACCTGTACCTCCACATCCTTAACGGTAGGGAGATTGCCAATCAGATTCTCGATATCATGGAGCTGTAGATCCTCACGTCCACGATATTGCTCCATATTGAGATAGGACTTTAGGTTAAAGGAAAGGATCTCTGCTTGTGTATTGAGTGAGATCGTAAAGTTATTCATATAGTAGTTTTTAAGGTTTTGAATAAAATAAGCACCAATAAATTGCGTAGATAGCAAGATCAATAATGTAATGATGAGGACGAGCTTCCACTGCATGCGCACTGAACTATCCCCGCCCATCTCTGAGCGTATATCCTAATCCACGTCTCGTAATAATGTACGTCGGATCGCTTGGATCATCTTCGATCTTTTCACGTAGCCTACGAATCGTGACGTCAACCGTACGCACATCACCAAAATAATCATAGCCCCATACGGACTGTAAGAGATGCTCGCGTGTTAGAACGACGCCATAATTTTTGACGAGATGGAGGAGCAGCTCGAACTCTCTCTGCGTAAGCTCAATCTCGACTCCCCGCTTTTTCACCTGCACCGTCTGTGTATTGATGCGGAGATCACCAATCGCCAAATCTTGGCTCTTGGCAGGTTCGAGGTGTTGAATTCGTCTCCGGAGGTTCGCCTTGACTCGCGCCAGTAGCTCACGATTGCTAAAGGGCTTCGTGATATAATCATCTGCACCTAGCTCTAGACCGAGTACCTTGTCCAGCTCTGAGTCCTTGGCGGTTAACATCAATATAGGCATGTCTGCCTGCTGACGGATCAAGCGGCATACATCCATGCCGTCCATCCCTGGTAGCATCAAATCGAGTAAAATGAGATCAGGAGCTTCTGATAGCGCCAACTGTAACCCTAGCTCACCATTATTAGCAATGATCGCTTCATAGCCTTCCTTTTCCAAATTGAATTTGATAATCTCAGCAATTGGCTGTTCATCTTCAATAATTAGGATTTTTGCGCTCATATGAACTCCCCCCTCATAACTATCATTATACTAAAAAAAGATAGTAAAAAGCTCTCACCTTTTGATGAGAGCTACTATTTGATATATATAATCATTTTTTAAATGCATTTGACGGATTCATAGCCTTGCCATTCTTTCTAATTTCAAAGTGTAGATGGGTTCCAGTAGAGTTACCTGTATTGCCCATAACTCCAATCTTTTGGCCCTGTCCTACTTTTTGATCCTTCTTCACATCGATTTTTGATAGATGTGCATAATATGTCTCGTAGCCATCACCATGGTTAATAATTACGATGTTTCCAAAGCTCTTTTTCCAGCCTGCAAAGGTTACAGTACCCGCATCAGAGGCCATAATTGTTTTATCCTTCACACCAGAGATATCGATCCCTGCATGCAATGAGCCCCAACGGTAGCCATATCCACTCGTAATAAAACCACCCTTTGTTGGCCAAATAAATTTACCAGTAGTTACTGTAGGTCTTGCTTTTGTTCCGCGACGAATGATTTCTTTCACCGGTTCTGAAAGAACTGTTTCATTAATTGCTTTACGATCTACCTCGACGCCATTCTCTTGAACAACCTCATAGGTAACTTTTTTCTCACCTTTGACACCTTTTTGCTTTGTCTTTTTCTCATCTTTATACATTGTATTATCATCGATATATTCTACGTTATAAGCAATCGCTTCGACTGCCTTACGTTCTAAAACAGTTTGAACGGTGATCTTGGAATTAATACCTGTAACATTCAGTACCTGCCCGATCTGCAGCACCGTTTTATCAGTTATACCTGGATTTAATTTGATTAACTCTGCAGTTGATAGATTAAATTTGCCCGCGATTTTACCTAGGTAATCGCCAGCTTCGATCGTATACGTGATCTGCTCGGCAATCCCTTCTGTAAGAATCGCTGTGATATCCTCTTCCTCTGTCATCTCAGTTGGCTCGATGATCGTAGGAATAAATTGGATCTCCTCTTTGATGGATACGCTCTTGAGCTTATCGGCGTCTTCATCTTCCTCAGCAGGTACGATTTCTAGATTTTCATCTAGTATACTAGCAATGGCAACTGTATTCTTTTTATCAAATTCTTTTGTATATTGCTTTTTAATGGAGTTTAGAAGTACTTCTCCCGCTGCTTGATCCTTAACAAAACCAATAACCTCACCATTAACTACCAGTTTAAATGCTTTAGCCTTAACCTCTACGGAATTGGCTAATATATCGATGGTCGTTTGGTTATCGAATGTTCCCTTGTAGATGGATTGATGCTCATAAGTAACATCACTATCAATTTGAAGATCATAGCCTTTAAATTGACTCGCCTCTTGATTCTTTTTATTGGCGATCCAATCTTCTACTACTTTAGGAGAATCTACTACACCAATTTCTTCACCATGTAAAAATACGTGATATATGTCTACTAGATTTGACTTATAATAGGAGTCTCCTGCATATGCCCCAGTTGTTAATAGAGCAATAATGCTTAGACTAGAGATAGCTTTCATCTTATGTAGATTTACATATTTGATCGTTTCTTTGATGCCTCTCAGCAGATGATTTCGATATTCTTTTAAATCCATGTGCTCCTCCTTGGTTCCCTATACTATGCATTCAGCCCAGCACAAAACTACTGAATGCATACTTAATGTTTAATACCCCTAGAGAAGGTAAAAAAAGTATATTGATAGACAATATTCTTTTGTAATTAACAGAGTATCATAGGATTTATAGAATTACAAGAAAAAATCTTCTATAAAATGAGTCGAACAAGCCTCTTTTTCCAAATTTAGTTATATGAACTGTGAAATTGCCAAAATAATATGCGTATAATAGAGCTCTCTCTACTATACGCATCCTTTAAACTAATCTTGCTTACTTTCTCTATACTCATCTCTGCTTTTTAATTATAGGTACACTCCGCGTAGTAGATGTGTTTGTGAGCGGTCAGGACCTACTGAAAAGATCGTGAGCGGAATTCCCGTTAGTTGGGCAACACGCTCTAGATAATGTCTCGCATTAATCGGCAGTTCGTCTAAGCTCTGTACTTTCGTAATATCTTCATCCCAGCCAGGTAGCTCTTCGTAAATCGGTTCACACTCATTTAGATGCTCTAAATTCGCTGGATACGAAGTGATGACTTGATTTTTATATCGATAGGCGGTACAAATTTTTACAGTTGGGATTCCGGTGAGTACATCCAAGGAATTGACTGATAGATCCGTAATTCCACTTACTCTACGTGCATGGCGAACGACCACAGAATCAAACCAACCAATCCGTCGTGGACGACCTGTTGTTGTTCCATATTCTTTACCGACTTCGCGAATTTGATTGCCAGTCTCATCATGCAATTCAGTTGGAAATGGACCATCTCCTACACGGCTGGTATACGCTTTGGCAACTCCAACAACACGGTGGATTTTGGTCGGGCCAACTCCAGAACCGATGCAGACTCCACCAGCACTTGGATTGGAAGAGGTAACGAATGGATAGGTACCATGGTCGATATCGAGCATGACCCCTTGAGCACCTTCAAAAAGAACGCGTTTACCCTCGTCTAATGCATCATTTAATACGACAGATGTATCCTCAACATATTTTTTGAGCTGTTCAGCATAGCCCATATACTCGTCATACACCTGCTGAAAGTCAAAGCCCTCGAGCTGGTAAATCTTTTCTAAAATGCGGTTTTTATCTTCAAGATTTCTTTTGAGCTTTTGGTTAAATACCTCTGAGTCGATCAGGTCTGCGATACGAATACCCGTACGAGCAGCTTTGTCCATATATGCGGGGCCGATTCCTTTTCCAGTTGTTCCGATCTTATTGCTGCCCTTGGTCTTTTCCTCAGCCTGATCCAAGCGTATATGATAAGGCATAATGACATGCGCACGATTACTAATTCTGAGGTTATCTGTTGAAAATCCATGACCTTCAATATAGCGAAGTTCCTCGATCAATACTTTGGGATCGATGACGACACCATTACCAATGACACATACTTTATTTTCATTAAAAATTCCGGAAGGTACAATATGTAGCTTGTACTTCTTGTCTTTAAAAACAATCGTATGCCCTGCATTATTTCCTCCCTGATAACGAGCAATTACTTCTGCCTGTTCAGCAAGAAAATCGGTAATCTTACCCTTTCCTTCGTCTCCCCATTGGGAACCAACCACTACTACACTTGACATGTACAGACCTCCTAATTCGGGTAATCTAATAATAACTACTCTTAGTCTAAATGATCAACGTATTGATGTCAATAAAATCCGAATATTAAGTAACTTATTTTATATTTCGTTCGTGTTTTAGGTGTACCATTCCAACAAAAAGAAAAATCAAGGCAGTAATTCCTTGATTTATTATGCTCCATCATCTTGGTAGTTTCTCGCAATGCTGACAAATTTATTATATTCCTTGAGAAAGGCAAGCTTCACTTTGCCAACAGGTCCATTCCTATGCTTGGCGATAATGATCTCAATCATATTCTTATCCTCTGATTCAGGATTGTAGTAATCATCACGGTACAAAAAGGCGACGATATCAGCATCCTGCTCGATACTTCCCGATTCACGAATGTCAGAAAGCATTGGGCGCTTGTCCTGACGTTGCTCAACACCACGACTCAACTGTGAGAGGGCAATTACCGGAACATGTAACTCACGAGCTAGCTGTTTTAGCTGACGCGAGATTTCCGAGACCTCCTGTTGGCGATTCTCTGATCCGCCACGCGAGCGCCCCGTAATGAGTTGTAAGTAATCGATCAGTACCATTCCAAGGCCATTTTGTTCAGCGTGTAGCCTACGTAGCTTAGAGCGTATTTCAGAGATCGTTATCCCTGGTGTATCATCGATGAAAACCGGTGAGTCGGCTAATGAGCCCATTCCCATAATAATCTTTTCCCAATCATCCTCCTCTAGATGTCCTGTACGTAAACGGTTGGCGTCGACATTGGATTCAGCGCATAGCATCCGCGAAACGAGCTGGCCCGCTGACATCTCAAGACTAAAGATGGCAACACTCTTCTGAGCGCGAACGGCGACGTTTTGAGCGATATTTAGTGCAAATGCTGTTTTACCTACAGATGGACGTGCAGCTACGATGATGAGATCGGAGCGTTGGAATCCAGCGGTCATTCGGTCCAAGTCTACATATCCACTCGGTACACCTGTTACCTCGCCACGACTTTTAGAAAGGCTTTCGAGCCGATTATATGTGTCCATCAACACATCAGAAATACGAATAAATCCACCTCGCTGGCCCTTTTGCGAGATCTCCAATATGGAGCGCTCCGCATCTGAGAGAATATTCTCAACAGGATCGATTCCTTGGAAGCCACTTGTAGCAATTTCAGTAGCGGTCCGGATCAAGCGACGAAGTACTGCCTTTTCAGCAACGATCTGTGCATAATAATCGACATTCGCAGCTGTAGGTACTGATGAAGCGAGGTCACTCAAATAAGGGATCCCACCCACTTCATCGATCCATTTACGATTCTTTAAAGTAGATGTAACGGTAATGAGATCGACAGGCTCACCTGATTCACCAATATCGATCATGACCTCATAAATTTTGCGGTGTGCGGTACGATAAAAGTCTTCAGGAGTCAGTATTTCGGATACAGTTATTATGGCTTCCTTCTCTAAAAAGATCGAGCCTAGTACTGCTTGTTCCGCTTCTATATTATGTGGCGGAGTACGATCTGCAAATAGCTCACTCATAATGGTTTACTCCCTTACTTCTCTTCAACGACATGTACCTTGATTGTAGCAGCTACCTTGGGGTGTAGACGAACGATCACCTCTGTGGTGCCTAGTGAACGAATCTGTTCATTTAATTCAATTTTTCGTTTATCGACCTTCACCTTTTTAGATTCCAAGAAATCAGCAATCTGCTTACTAGTTACCGCTCCAAATAGTCTACCGCCATCTCCTGCCTTTGCCGGGATGCGTATATCCATCGCTTCGAGCTGCTTAGCTAATGCTTCAGCCTGTTCCTTTTTTTCCTGCTCTTTACGCTCGACACTCTTCTCTACCGCCTGTAGCGTTTTGAGATTGGCATCATTTGCTTCTATTACTAATCCCTTTGGCAATAAATAGTTACGTGCATACCCTTCTGAAACCTCTTTAATTTCCCCTTTTTTCCCCTGTCCTTTTACATCCTTCTGAAAGATCACCTTCATCAACCTACACTCCTTTCTCGTTCATTCAATATGTTTAATAATTGTGTCTTTACTTCTTCTATACTACTATTTTTTATTTGAGTAGCTGCATTGGTCAAATGCCCACCACCGCCGAGCTCCTCCATGATCACCTGTACGTTGATCTCGCCATTCGACCGTGCACTAATACCCACGAGGTCATCTGCTCTTAAGGCGATTACAAATGATGCTTTCACACCATCCATATCAAGTAACATATCTGCCGTTTGAGCGATAAGCACCTGATCATATATCTCCTCTTCGTTACCTGTCGTAATTGCAATATTAGAGAAATATAGCTCTGTATCTGAGACCATTTTTGTACGTCGTAAAAAATGCTCCATATCCTCTTTTAATAATGCCTGTACGAGTACACTATCTGCACCCCATCTACGCAATAGTGAGGCCGCTTCAAATGTTCGTGCTCCAGTCCGATACGTAAAGCTGCGCGTATCCACAACAATTCCAGCTAATAAGCCCGTAGCTTCTAGAGGATCTAGACGCAGGTTTTCTCCCTGATAATTAAGGAGTTCTGCTACCAACTCACTCGTCGAGGAAGCATAAGGCTCCAAATAATAAAGGACAGCATCCTCAATGAACTCCTCCCCGCGTCGATGGTGGTCGATCACAACAACGCGCTTTGCAATTTGTAGTAGCTTCGGCTCAATAGTAAGTGAGGGACGATGCGTATCTACGACGACTAACAGTGTCTTGGCTGTGCTTAACAATAATGCCTCTTCAGGTGTAATCAGATGTATGCCGAGTACCTCATGTGATTTGATCAGCTTCAACAACTTAGCAATCGATGGATTGATTTTGTCCAATACGATATAACCGTTTTGGTTGTTCATCATTACAGCTCGTAGTATTCCTAAGGCTGCACCAATGGCATCCATATCTGGGAGTGCATGGCCCATAATCATGACATGATCGCTTTCACGAATCAAATCACGTAATGCGTGTGAGATTACTCGGGCACGTACACGTGTTCTTTTTTCGATGGCATTGGATTTACCACCATAAAAGGAGAGCTTGGTACCATCTCGAACCGCTGCCTGATCGCCACCACGGCCAAGCGCTATGTCTAAGCTCGCCTGTGTGAGACGTCCCATTTCTACCAATGAGGTTACTCCTGTGGCGACACCGATGCTTAGTGTAATCGGGATCTTATTCTCGCCAGTGTAGCTTCGCACGATATCAAGTATATCAAATCGTGTATGTTCGAGTTCCTCTAAAATTCCCCGATTTAAGAAGATGAGAAACTTCTCCGAGGTATGTCTACGAATAAATATTTGATGCTTTGCTGCCCAATCGGTAATTAGCTTGGTGATCTGCGAGCTTAAATAGGAGCGCTGTTGATCATCCATTCCTTGAGACACCTCATCATAATTATCCATATGGATTATACCGATTGCTAGCTGCTCACGATGATAGGTTTCAATAAAGTCATGATAATCCGTAACATCGGATACGTAGAGCAAACGCTCTTCACTGTAGGAGATCACTTCATATGTATGATCATTGATCTCAATCAACTGCTTGTCTTCATTTTCCAGATCAATGTCCTCTAAACCAAGCTCTAACTGCTCTAGAGGTTGACCAATCACTTCTCCTACACCAGACATTTTCTGTAAATAAGAGTTACACCATTCGATCTGATGCTGTTCATTATAAAGAATAATCCCGATCGGCAATTGGCTGATGACATCATCACCGGTCTTTTTAAGCCGATAGACAAGAGTCTCCTGATACTCTTTTAATGCTTTCTGGGCATTTTGTTCTTCTTTCATAAAAAAGAACAACAGTCCAATAAAGAATACAAATGCAATTAGTGCTATCGCTATCGATAAAAAACCAATCACTACGATCAACATGAGAGTATAGAGAAAAATAAGCAGGTTATGTGTACCATAGCCATGCTTGTGAAGGAACTTAAGCAACTTTTTCAGCTCCCAGATGCAATCTTTTCGCGGATATTTAATGCGAGATCCATAATACCTATGATCTTTAGTATATAAGTAATAGTAGGGATAAACAATAGAACAATACTAAGGATAGGCAACCCTTTACCCATCTTCTTTTGCTTTGCAAAATAGAAAACAAAGAGTATTCCCTGTACCGTTAATATTAGATCTAAAACAGGTAAGATGTTCATAACACTTACATTGAGCCAATCAATTTTAAGGGCACCTTGGAGTAATGCGAGTCCAAGTACAACTACATAATAATAAATGATACTTTTCGGAAAGCGCAGCTCGGAAAATGGCGGAAAAGGACGTGGCTGGTTTCCCAATCGCTTATGCAGTCCATATCCAATCCAATAGTTAACAAACCCTAGAAATAAGGCATTGATGATAAGTACGGAAGGAAAGAAGAGCTTTAGCTGCTCGGATAAATTCATTCCTTTCGTAGCATCCCCTATATAGTTGCTTAGAATTTGATTGCTTTGCTGAAACATCTTGTCCGTCAAATTAATAATTTCATCTATGGGATTAATTTGGAACAGTGCTACTGTAATGACCAAAGCCAATAAAAACAATCCTAAAATCGTAACTGAGCCTAATAGTATTGTTTGAACTCCGGAATCCTTACGTGCAAAAGAGATCCCTAAAACAAGGCCTACTGCCCATCCATAGATCACGATTGGAGTCATCAGGATGAGACCAAATAAGATCGTTAGCAATAGACTAACGAGTCCTACCGAAACTGAGCTTCGCCATGAATATCGAGCACTATAAACGATATACGGAATCGGCACAATAAATAATACAAATATTACGAGCGGAGTATAGATCATCAGGAACAAAATCACAATCGAGAGCGCTACTGTGATCGCACCTTCGATCATTGCTCGCAGATTCTTATTCATACGTTCACCTCTAAAAAATATGTAGTATCTCCATAGTATAACAAATGCACTGGACTAGTTGCTAATAGAACAAAAAAAGAGACAAAGGGAGTTGCCTCCAATTGCCTCTTTCCTTATTTTTCTTACGCTTCTGTTGAGTAAGGTAGCAATGCTACATGACGTGCGCGTTTGATCGCGATTGTCAATAGGCGTTGATATTTTGCAGAAGTACCAGTTACACGACGAGGTAAAATTTTACCGCGTTCGCTAACGAACTTTTGCAGCAATCCTACGTTCTTATAATCAATAGTCTTGATTTTATTAACAGTAAAGTAACAAACCTTACGACGTTTTTTTCCTCCACGACGTGGACCTGCCATAGTAATTCCCTCCTTTTAACTATATCAATTCAAGTTCTAAAAGGGTAGATCATCATCCGATATATCGATGGTCTCTCCGGCAAAGGGATCTTGGTTGTTGTTACGTTGTGGTTGTCCACGAAAGTCTCTTTGAGCTGCTCCATAATCTGCACCAGTACCAGCACCTGCTCCCATCTCACCACGATCTCGATTCGATTCTAAGAAGCGTACATTGTCAGCAACAATTTCAGTAACATATACTTTACGGCCTTCTTGGTTGTCATAGCTACGTGATTGAATGCTTCCTTCGACTGCAGTCAAACGACCTTTTTTAAGGTAGTTTGCACAAAGCTCAGCGAGCTGCCTCCAGACGACAATATTGAGAAAGTCTGCTTGACGTTCACCTTGTTGATTGGAATAATTACGATCCACCGCAAGAGTAAATGTAGCCACAGCTGTACCATTAGATGTATACCTGAGCTCAGGATCTTTCGTAAGACGACCAATTAAGACAACGCGATTTAACAACGATTTTCCCTCCCATTTTCCAGAGATTTAATGTTAGAGATTATTCTTCTTCTTTTACGATTAGGTAGCGGATCACATCTTCAGTGATCTTAATTACGCGATCTAACTCATTTACTGTTTCATTGGTACCTTGGAAATAAACAACAGTATAAACACCTTCTTTGAAATCTTGGATTTCATAAGCAAGGCGGCGTTTTCCCATCTCATCTACTTTAACGATTTCTCCACCGTTGTTAGTAATGAGCGAGTTAAACTTTTCTCTGTTGGCTAGTACCGCTTCATCAGTAAGGTCAGGACGCAATACGTATAAAATTTCGTATTTACGCATCATTTCACCTCCTTTTGGACATAAGGCCCCGTAGGGCAAGGAGCGAATTCACTTTTTATAAACTCGCATTATTGAATTATACTAAAACAGCTATGATATATCAAGAAAAACTTCATATTTCACGAATACTTCAAGCCATTAGAGATTATACATTGAATCGGAAATGCATGACATCACCGTCAGCGACAACATATTCTTTTCCTTCTAATCGCAATAATCCTGCTTCTTTAGCCTTTATCATGCTACCCGAATTAAGGAGATCCTCATAAGCGACTACCTCTGCACGTATAAAGCCCTTCTCAAAATCGGTATGAATTACAGCTGCTGCTTGTGGCGCTTTGGTTCCGCGACGAATCGTCCATGCTCTTACTTCTTGGACTCCAGCAGTAAAGTAAGTAATCAGTCCAAGTAGCTTATAGGCTGCTTTAATTAAGCGATCTAGCCCTGATTCCTGTAGCCCTAACTCCTCCAAGAACATTTGACGATCTTCACCATCGAGTTCTGCGATTTCACTCTCAACCTTCGCAGATATCACAATGACCTCTGCACCTTCAGCGCTCGCAAGCTCCTCTACCTTTTTCACATGAGGATTGGCAGCATAATCAGCTACCTCATCTTCGCCGACATTGGCAACATATAAAACTGGCTTCGTCGTTAGCAGGTGCAGATCACGAATCATGAGTCGCTCGTCGTCGCTCATTTCTAAGCTACGAGCAGGAAGTCCTTCATCCAACCTAGCTTTAAGTCGCTCAAGTAAATCCATCTCAGACTGTGCGTTTTTATCTCCACCCTTTAACGATTTACGCGTGCGTTCCATACGCTTCTCAACCGACTCCATATCGGCTAGGATCAGCTCTAAATTAATGATATTAATATCACGGATTGGATCAACACTACCCGCTACATGCGTAATATTATGATCCTCAAAGCAACGAACGACATGTGCAATTGCATCCACTTCACGAATATGTGCGAGAAACTTGTTTCCTAGTCCTTCTCCACGACTTGCCCCTTCAACGAGTCCTGCGATATCGACAAACTCAAATGCAGTCGGTACAGTTTTTTTAGGCACTACAAGCTCAGTTAGCTTGTCCAAGCGCTCATCCGGTACTTCTACAATTCCGACATTGGGATCAATGGTACAAAAAGGATAGTTGGCCGCTTCAGCCCCTGCCTCTGTAATTGCATTAAATAACGTGGATTTACCTACGTTAGGTAGACCCACGATTCCACATGAACGTGATGACATTGTATAAACAGCTCCTTAAACTTCTTTTACTTAGTACTCTATATAGTAGATCAAAATCTTCTATTTTAGAAGTCAGGGATCATTCTCCCTGCTCATCTGGATTCCCCTTATGCAGGATCTTCTTTAATCGCTTTTCAAACTGTGAACGTGGCACTAAGACGCTATGATCACAACCCGTACACTTCATACGAATATCCATGCCCATGCGAATCACCTTCCAGGCGTTCGTTCCGCACGGATGGGGTTTCTTCAGTTCTACAACATCACCTATATTAAACTCCATTTGCATCACGCGCTCACCATGTCTTTCATTCTAATAAAACAGCCTGTTAGTACTGTATTATGATAGCTCAATTTGCTCTCTTTTGCATGTTTCGATCAGCACCTTATGCAAATCGCGTTTTACTTTGGATTGTGTATTCGGTTTGCATTCTGCTTTAATACGAAGGATGACTTCTTTTGCGCCTAGCGTCTGTACTCCCAATACTTCTGGCTTGTTAATGATTTCAGGGATACTTCCCTCTCTGTAGATTTCCGTTAGTCGTGTATCAATCACGAAAGACGCTTGATCGATATCCTCCTTAAAAGCGAGGGATAAGTCAACAAGGGATACAGAATTACTGATTGAGAAATTGGTTACCTGTGCGATTGTACCATTTGGAATGATATGTGTCTCGCCTGTACCACTTTTTAATTTGGTAATACGTAAACCAATTTCCTGAACTGTACCTTCATACGATTGGATACGGACATAGTCACCTACAGAAAATTGATCCTCTAATATTATAAATAAGCCTGTAATGACATCACGCACGAGGTTTTGCGCACCAAATGCCACTGCCAAACCGATCACACCAGCCCCTGCTAGGATCGGCATCAGTTCAATACCGAGCTGAGCGAGAATCATCAGCGTTCCGATAAATGTTACTGTATAGCTGATCATATTGTTTAATAGTTTTTGTAGCGTCGTAATTCTACGCGGGTCTATGCTGATTCGACTGTCTTCTCTTTGTATTATCATGCGACTGATGATTGTATAGGACATCTTCCGAATCACAATCATCACTGTAAGGATCAAAAGGATGATAATTACTTTATACAAAATTGCGAGCCATAAACTTTGGTCAATTATCGAGTCTAAAGACTTCGATACTTCAGTAAACAATAAAAACACTTCCTTTATACTACAGGATGTAGATTCGTTTTAGTAAGATTGCCAACCACGTTTTGTGCCTTCTTCGATCAGCTTTTCCATCTCCTGTTTGATCAATAAGCCAAAAACATCAATCGATACGTCTTCCTCTGGAATTGGTATCGGCTTGCCATATAACAATCGAACCTTGGTAGGACGTATAAAAGTTTTTCCTCTTGGTTTTGCCTGTTTTGTCCCAAATATCACAACCGGCAGTACGGGAGTTTTGCTTCTCAAGGCTAAAAATGCAGCGCCTTGCTTCAAAGCTTGATCATCCCACTTTTCCGCACGTCCGCCTTCTGGAAAAATCCCCATAGACTCCTTATCCTTCAAAATTCTTAACGCTTTTTTGATCGCGCCTAAATCGGCAGCTTCGCGATTAACCGGAAACGCTCCTACATGCTCCAACAGCCATTTTAATAGCTTATGATCGAACAGCTCCTTTTTCGCCATATAATGTAAAGGTTTTGGGTACAAAGCTGCGATATAGACTGGATCTAGATGACTGATGTGATTGCCAACGACGACATAGTTTTGGTTATGATCAAAATTGTCTTTTCCGTATGTAGTAATGCGGTGATAAAGTCTAATAATCGGTACAACAATGATTTTAGCCAAATGATAAAACCACATAATATCTTCCCCTCTTGTTGATTTGTATATTATTTTATCATAAAATTGCAGCATTTCATCTAATTGCCTAGCAAATATACTACAAAGGTATATTTTCACTAATACGTCGATATACTGTTACTATCTTTCGAATCGGAGGGTGTAATGGAATATATCACGGTGCCTTATAATGAAGCCGATGCCATAGAGCAGTTAAAAATGGGGCTTATAAAAAACATCTATAAACATGCAATTCATCGCGAGATCGTTATTCTTTGTATTGGAACGGATCGTTCAACTGGTGATGCACTTGGACCCTTGATTGGTAGTAAACTAAATCAATTACATTCATTTCCTGTCTCACTCTATGGTAATCTTGATGAGCCAGTACACGCACTCAATCTCGTTGAGACGATTGAAACCATTGTTAGTAAACACAAAGACCCTTATACGATCGCAATTGATGCCTGTCTAGGGAGATTGAAAAGCGTCGGTATGATTACGATCAAGGATGGCCCCTTGCGACCAGGATCTGGTGTCAACAAGGAGCTTCCTGAGGTGGGTGACCTTCAAATCACAGGTAATGTTAATGTCGGTGGGTTTATGGAGTTTTTTGTTCTGCAAAATACTCGTTTAAGCCTCGTTATGAAAATGGCGGAAGTAATTTCTACGAGTATTAACCAAGCACTGTCAGAGTCTAGAATGCTACAATTACGCTCGTTTAAGAGAAGTCAATTATATGATGATCACGAGATTCGTCTACGAGGCTCTCATTCATCGTTGTGAGGGAGAAAAAACCTGTAAACGATGTGGTAGTATGGATATGCTTACTGGTGCTTTGACTTTAACCTCTCCATCCATATGCACATAGGCGGGATTTTTCGTCTCGATCGTTAGCCGATCTGCATCAAACAGTTCAACCGCACGATGCCCTTTATGGCTTCCACTAAACACCTTTGGGAAAACAAATAATAAATGCAAGGCTGAGATACCATGTACGACACACACTTGGAACTTGCCATCAGTATAGTCAGCATCTGGACAGATTTTCATGCCACCTCCATAACTCTCAATATTAGCAACGGCAACTAACCACGCTTTCTCCCATACCTTTTTAAACTGTCCAGTCTCAATTATGATTCGATCACTACGATACGTCAGCAATAGACGTAAGACAGTGATGATATAGGTGAGCTTTCCGATCTTTAAACGGTTTAACCATTTTTTATACCAGGCTTTATTGGATACCCAACTCACAGCAGCATCAAATCCAACTCCAATATTATTAATAAAATAATAGCGATTATTAACCATCCCTAGATCAAATGAGGCTACATCACCCTTTAGGATGACGTCAAGTGCATGCTCCCATTGAATAACATGAAGAACTCTAGCCAAATCATTTCCAGATCCTGCAGGAACAACTCCTAATGGCACATGCCGATTGCTTAGGACTAGACCATTGACGACATCATTAATACTACCATCACCACCAACGGCGATCACCCCTTTGATCTCCTGTTGATCTAGATTTTGAAGCTCCTCGACTACTAATCGCGTCCCTTCTTCCGGAGCTTTTGTAAAGTGAACAGCATAAGGAACCCTTTGTTCCTGTAATCGTCCCTCTACAGCTCTCCATATTTTTTTCCCTCTTCCATTACCCGAAATCGGATTAACGATAAATAGATACATAGATCTACCCCCGCATACTATAAGTTTTTTATATATACTCCGTTCCTCGTTCTTCGGGTTTATTTAATCTTCTCGATGCTGTAAACGGATTACTTGAACTTAAAAGAGGCCTGGCATTTTTTCGAGTATTAGTACAAATAACACAGCAAATACAATTGCCGGCAATAGGTTTGCTACTCTCACCTTAAGAATCCCTAAAATATTGGCACCAATCGCCATGATCAAAACTCCACCTACTGCTGTTACTTCACCAATCATCAGATCAAGTAGCAATGGATCTATATATTTGCTGATAACAGTGGAAGCCAACGTGAGAGCCCCCTGATAAACAAAAACGGGGATTGCACTAAAAACAACGCCGATTCCAAGTGTACTTGCAAATATAATCGCAGAAAAACCATCAAGCATAGCCTTGGTAAACAAAATTTCATGTTTATTTTGCAAACCACTTTCGAGAGAGCCTAGGATTGCCATAGAACCTACACAGTAGATCAAAGTCGTTGTTACAAATGCAACTGCAAACTTACCCTCACTACCACGAGATACACGCTGTTCTAGCCACTTTCCCGCTTTGTTAAGTCCGTCCTCGATTTTGAGTAATTCTCCTACTACTCCACCAATTACAAGACTCGCAATCAGGATCAAGAACTGTTCGCTTTTCATCCCCATAATGATTCCAAGTAGCATAACAGCTAGTCCAAGACCATGCATAACTGTCTTGCCGATTTCCTCACGAATTCCCTTTAGCTTATAACCAATAAGTCCTCCACCAATGATTGCCACTGTATTTACTATAGTTCCTGTTAGAATCATACGTCTGCCCCTTTGTTGTAAGTTGATCCAGCCTTACCCTTATATTAAAGAAATTGAATTGGTTTATCTAGCAAAAAAATTCCCGCAATATAATTTGACGGGAATTCATTGGTTATAGCTAGGTATTTAACAATACTATTTTGTTTCTAGTATTTCTAAAATTCTCTCTAAATCTCTCTCGGAATAGTACTCGATCTCAATTCGTCCTTTTTTCTTACCTGGTTTGATAAGAACTGAAGTGCCGAGTTTTTCTCGTAGCTTTTCTTCTACACTTTGAAAGTAGACCTCTTTAGTGCTTTTCTTTTTAGCCGTTTGCTTCGTCTTATTTTTTTGTTGCTGAAGCTCCTGAACCATCTCCTCAAGCTTGCGAACACTAAGACTCTTCTTAATCGTCTCATTCGCCAGCATCTGCTGAACCTTTGGATCCTCGATCGATACTAATGTTTTTGCATGTCCCATTGTGATTGTTCCACGTGAAACATGTTCTTTTATTTCATTCGGGAGGTTAAGCAATCGAAGGAAATTGGCAACCAGTGGTCTACTTTTACCCATCTTCTTTGCAAGTTCTTCTTGTGTTAATGAAAACTTCTCCATAATACGCTGATAAGCATCAGCAATCTCTAGCGGATTCAGGTCTTCTCGCTGCACATTTTCAATTAGAGCAACTTCCATCATCACTTGATCTGTGAATTTGCGCTCTACGGCAGGAATCGTGGTTAAACCCGCAGCCATAGCTGCACGATAACGTCTTTCACCAGCAATAATATCATAGCCCTTGATGCTTTTACGGACGAGAATCGGCTGGATCACTCCATGCTCCATGATCGATTCCTTTAATTCCTGTAGCGCTTCTTCATTAAAAACTTTGCGGGGTTGATATGGATTGGGTCGAAGCTCACTTATTGAAATTTCTAGAACTTGATCTTTATCATCTACTTCAAGAGAATTAAATAATGCATCCAATCCCCTACCCAATCGTTTGCTCATGAGAGATCACCTCTTTAGCCAAATCGATATACACTTCCGCACCTTTTGATCTAGGATCATAAGTGATGATAGACTGACCGTGACTTGGAGCTTCACTCAAACGTACATTGCGCGGTATAACGGTTTGATATACCTTTTCTTTGAAGTATTTCTTTACCTCTTCGATCACTTGAATGCCCAAATTCGTCCTAGCATCAAACATCGTAAGTAGCACACCCTCGATTGCTAGACTCGTATTAAGATGTTTCTGTACAAGGCGAATGGAGTTGAGCAATTGGCTCAATCCCTCTAACGCATAAAACTCACATTGAATAGGAATCAAAACTGAGTCCGCGGCAGTTAAAGAATTGATCGTCAATATACCTAGTGATGGTGGACAATCTATTAAAATATAATCATATTGATTTCGAACAAGTGAAAGTGCTTTCTTTAAACGAACCTCACGAGAAATCGTTGGTACCAGTTCAATTTCAGCTCCTGCTAATTGAATGGTAGCCGGGATGATGTTTAGACCACTTATATTCGTCTCGAAACAGGAGTCAATTGGACTAATATCATTGATCAATACATCATAAACACAATATTGGACATCCGATTTACTAATACCAATACCACTAGTTGTATTTCCTTGTGGGTCCATATCTACCAAAAGCACCTTTTTGCCTTGAGCAGCAATGCTCGCTCCTAGGTTCACAGTCGTTGTAGTTTTTCCTACACCGCCCTTTTGGTTTGCAACTGCAATAATCTTGCCCAAATGAATCACCTCTGTATCTATTAATATGTAACTAGAGCTTTACTGATAACGACGGAATAGAACTAAAAGCCCCTATTTAGAAGCATGTTTAGCGACAGTCAAATCCGCTGATAGGTTTGTAATTTCAAACACGTTATTCTATTTTACCTTAAATACAATTCGTTTCAAAGAGAAAAAGGTCCTTTAAATTTGTAAAACTTCCAACTACTAGCGATAAGTGTTGTTCATGCAGTGAAAAACGGTGCTTAATCATTGTGAGCACCGTGTTTGTCAGATGAATTTATATTTTTTTCTTAGGTATGCGTATGGTTACTTGAAAGAAATCTTCCGTATCTTCCTCATGTGTTTCTACATTCATTCCTGTCTTCATTACCATGTCCACAGAGTGCCTAATCGTGTTCAATGCAATTCGTACATCCTTTGGAATTACCATTGCACGTGCTTTGGCTTTGGGTTGTGAAGTTTCTTTTTCGAGTAGTTGTTGAATGCGATTCTCTGTTTGTTTAACTGTAAGATCTTTTTCGATAATCTCTGCTTGTACCTTTAATTGAGTCGCTTCTTCCTTCAATACGAGCAACGCGCGTGCATGGCGCTCCGTAATTTGGCGTTCTAATAGCGATTGTTGTATTTGTTGTGGTAATTGCAATAAGCGGATCTTGTTGGCGATTGTTGATTGGCTCTTGCCCAATCGTTGCGCCAAGCTTTCTTGCGTTAGACTATGGAGCTCCATCAATTGCTGATAGGCCTTGGCTTCTTCGATCGCCGTTAGTCCTTCTCTCTGTAAATTTTCAATCAGAGCTACCGATGCAGACTGCGACTCGTTTAATTCCTTAATCAATGCCGGTATCGTTTTGAAGCCTAATTTGCAATACGCTCGCCAGCGACGTTCCCCTGCTATAATCTCATATTGATCTTTATACGTACGAACAACAATTGGTTGAATGATTCCATGAGTTTTAATCGTTTGAGCCAGTTCGTCTATCTTATCCTCATCAAACACAGTGCGTGGCTGGTAGCGATTTGGAATGATAAGATGAACCGGGAGATGCTTAACCTCTTCTCTGTTCTCGTCAGTCACTTCAGAAATTGACTCATTTTTATCATTGAGTCCAAACATTTTGGAAATGCGTTCCTTCAATTACAACACCCCTACGATCAATACATTACGTAATTTTTAGATAAATAGTGTATTCTATTTACATATATCATTATCCTGCAATCAGTCCAAAGAAAAGCATAGAAAACATCCTAGTAGTGAACATGCAATTTAGCTCCCACCTGTATAAAGCATACAGGATTAAATAATAACATAGTTGCTCACTAAAAAACCACAATGTTTCACGTGAAACATTGTGGTTTTATTATGACTGTAAAAGAAGGATCGCGACAGAATAAACACTCTGTCACACAACGTCAAATCATCATCTGTGTGAACAAAGATGTGTAGTACTCTGGAGTGCATCGATAAACAGTCTTCTAATTTAGAAGCTTTTGTTCAAATACGTTTAAAGTAAAGGTGATTTATTTGGTGTACCAGGCTTACGTGGATATTGCTTGGGCGTCTTCTTTATTTTTTTGATCCAAATTAATGTGCGATTTGCCTCTTCATTTGGCAGCTGCATACTTTCTTTACGTTGTAGCTCACCGCCCAAAGTCGCAATTGCTCGCGTCGCCTCCTGGATTTCTTCATCACCACTGCTACCCTTTAGGGCGATAAATGTTCCTCCAACTTGAGCAAATGGTAGGCATAGTTCCAAAAGCACAGGAAGCCGTGCTACAGCACGAGCCAACACTAACGAATATTTTTCTCTATATTCTTCCTGCTGCGCTACCTCTTCTGCGCGTCCATGAATAAAAGAAACACCCGATAATCCCAGTTCTTTAGTAAGTTCCTGCAAAAATGTGATTCTTTTATTAAGTGAATCTACGATGGTTACATGAACATGAGGGTATAAAATTTTTAATGGTAGTGAAGGAAACCCAGCACCAGCACCAATATCAATCAACTGATCCACCTGTCCAAAGTCATGATAAAAGGCTGGAGTAATAGAATCATAAAAATGCTTTTCCATAACCTCATTGCGAACGGTAATAGCTGTTAGATTCATCCGCTGATTCCAGTCAATCAACATGGTGTAATAAGCTTCAAACTGAGCCAATACTTCGTTTGTTAGCTGTAATCCCTTTTTTTCTAATTCCTGCTGAAGAGAGAACGACATCTATTTTTACACTCCTGTGTGAACTTTTTACTTTGCCATCATTCTTCCCTGCTGTTCTAAATACACCAGCAAAATGGAAACGTCTGCCGGATTAACACCACTAATACGTGATGCCTGACCAATTGTTAATGGTCGAATGCGAGCGAGTTTCTGTCTAGCCTCTGTAGCTAAACCAGGTATTTTATCATAGTCAAGCATGTTTGATAAACGCTTATTCTCCATGTTTTTCTGCTTTTCAATATGCTGCAATTGCTTCTCAATATAACCGCTGTATTTGACTTGGATCTCAACCTGCTCTTTGACATCCTCGCTTAATTCCAGATCTGGTGGAGCTATTCTAGTAATGTGCTCATAGTTGATCTCAGGTCTACGTAGCAGATCACTTAAAGGAATCGAATTGGTCAAGAGTACTGAGCCTGCTTCGGTGAGAATCGCTTGCGTATTTTCAACTGGTCGCGCCTTAGTCGTTGTCAAGCGCTCGATTTCACGTTCAATAAGCTCTTTTTTGTTTAGGAAGCGTTGGTAACGATCCTCAGAAACAAGACCATAACTATATCCAATGGGCGTTAAACGTAAATCCGCATTATCATGACGGAGCAAAAGTCGATATTCAGCGCGTGAAGTAAGCAAGCGATACGGTTCATTGGTTCCTTTTGTCACTAAATCATCGATTAGCACTCCGATATACGCCTCAGACCGCTGTAAAATGAGTGGCTCCTCACCCTTTACCTTACGAGCTGCATTAATTCCAGCAATGAGACCTTGTGCTGCTGCCTCTTCATATCCAGATGTACCATTTAATTGACCTGCCGTAAATAGTCCAGGTACGAGCTTGGTCTCCAATGTTGGCCATAATTGTGTAGGGATAACTACATCATACTCAATAGCATAGCCTGGTCGCATCATCTCTGCCTGCTCTAATCCTGAAATAGAATGGAGCAACTGCAATTGAATATCCTCCGGTAAGCTCGTAGACAAACCCTGTACATAGACCTCTTCCGTATTTCTTCCTTCTGGTTCTAAAAAAATTTGATGTTTTCCTTTGTCGCTAAAACGCACGACCTTATCCTCAATCGACGGACAATATCTCGCTCCTGTGCCTTCGATCATACCTGAATACATCGGAGAACGATCAAGATTGTTTTGAATCGTTGTATGTGTAAATTCATTTGTGTACGTTAACCAACAAGGTAGTTGTGGATCACTTACAGGCTCTGATGTTTCAAAGGAGAAAAACTGTGGGTTTTCATCTCCTGGTTGAATTTCTGTCTTACTATAGTCTATCGTGCTGCTCAAAATACGCGGTGGAGTCCCAGTTTTAAAGCGATCTAGCTCAAAACCCAATTCCTTAAGATGATGAGAGAGTTTAACCGACGGTTGCATATTATTGGGGCCACTTTCATAAGCAAGATCGCCAATAATGATCTTTCCTCTTAGATAAGTACCCGTTGTAATAATAACCGCCTTTGCCCGATAAGTCGCTCCTGTATTTGTAATTACTCCTGTACACTGACCATCCTCAATCAATAACTGATCGACCAGCCCTTGGCGAAGCGTTAGATTTGGAGTGGTTTCGAGCGTGTTTTTCATCATGCTTGAATACAGATGCTTATCTGCTTGAGCACGCAATGCGCGTACTGCAGGACCCTTACCCGTATTTAACATTCGTAATTGGATATATGTTTTATCGATATGCTTGCCCATCTCACCGCCCAATGCATCGATTTCACGTACCACATGCCCTTTGGCTGGGCCACCAATCGATGGATTACAAGGCATAAATGCAACCGTATCTAGACTCATCGTCACAATCAGCGTCTTACAACCCATTCGCGCAGGAGCAAGCGCCGCCTCAGCACCAGCATGCCCTGCCCCAACTACAATCACATCATACGAACCAGCCTCAAATTGCATATTAACCCTCCTTTCAACACTTTATTGTTTTTTGGTTTGTCCTATCATTTTCCGAGGCAGAATTGGGAGAAAATTTGAGACACTAGATCCTCACTCACTGCATCCCCTATAATCTCACCTAAAAAGAGCCACGCTCGCTTTAAATCGATCGCGACCATATCATAGGGCAAACGATTTTCTATCCCTTGCTCCCCCTCATTAAGTGCGTTAATTGCTTGACGCATCAAGTGAATATGACGTGTATTACTAATATAGGTTAGATCATCTGCTGTTACTCTACCCGAGAAAAATAGTGTGCTTACTGACTCCTCCAATGAGTCTAAGCCCTCCTCAGTCAATAGCGAGAGCGACACAAAAGGTTTATCAGGAAAGTGCTGCTGAACAACGTCTATATTTAATCGATTTGGGAGATCAGTCTTATTTAAGATCACAATCACATTCATGTCTTTAACTAGCTCAAATAAAGCCAAGTCTTCCTCATCCAAAGCTTCGGATTGATTCATCATCAATAATACTAAATCAGTTCTATTTAGTATCTCATGAGATTTCTCAACACCAATTTTTTCAACTAAATCCTCAGTTTCACGAATTCCTGCAGTATCAATGAGTTTAAGCGGTATTCCACGTATATTTACATATTCCTCAATCAAATCACGCGTAGTTCCAGGTATATCTGTAACAATAGCTCTCGTTTCTTTTGCTAATGCATTGAGTAGTGATGACTTACCAACATTCGGTTTACCGATAATTGCTGTCTCGATCCCCTCACGTAAAATCTTTCCTTCATTCCCCTTTTGCTCCAGAGAAAGAAGTCGCGAACGTACATCTTGAATGCCTTCCTCAATATGAGCATACGTCATCTCCTCAACATCATGCTCGGGGTAATCAATATTGACTTCTATATGCGCCATAATCTCGATTAGTTTTTGCCTTAATGAACGAATCTCCTGTGATAGCTTCCCCTCTACTTGAGAGACCGCCACCTTTAAGGCGCGATCCGTTTTGGAACGAATCAGATCGATGACCGCTTCAGCCTGTGAGAGATCGATTCTACCATTCAAAAATGCACGTTTCGTAAATTCTCCAGGTTCGGCTAGTCTAGCACCCGCATCTAGTAGTAATTGTAAAACGCGACTGACAGAAACCATCCCTCCATGTACATTTACCTCGACTACATCCTCACCGGTAAAGGTACGTGGAGCCTTCATCACAGAGACAAGTGACTCATCAACTGATTCACCGCTTAGTGGATCCACAATCCAACCATAATTTATCGTATGAGTATCCACAGTGGATAACTTTTTTTTGCCTTTATAAATCTTTTCCACAGTGGATATCGCATCATTTCCACTTACACGAACAATTGCAATTCCACCTTCACCGATTGGTGTGGATATTGCTGCAATCGTATCAAAATCCATCCAACCACCTCCGAGTCCAGAATAATTTTAATCATTTTATCCACAAATAGCAAATAATTACGCACAAAAAAAACTCCACAAAGTAATTCTTCCTAATCGAAGTTTTCTTAGTGGAGTTTGAACATTTTACTTGCGCTTGTTTGTGATTACGATATAGCGACGTGGTTCTTCACCTTCACTATATGTTTCAATATAAGGATCGTCCTGTAAGTACGTATGAATGATTTTACGCTCATGAGCATTCATAGGCTCTAACTTGACCGCTTGCTTCGTACGAGCTGCCTTGCGAGCAAGACGGCCAGCGAGCTCCTCTAGAGTAGCTTTACGTTTTTCTCGATAATTTTCTGCATCTACTATTACGCGCACATACTCATCCGTATAGCGATTCACTACTGCATTGACCAAGTTTTGCAATGAGTCAAGCGTCTGCCCATGATGACCAATTAATATGCCAATACTACTACCCATAAGATTTAGGGTGACAGCTTCATCCCTTTTAAAAATCTCAATATTACCTTTGACACCCATCATCTCCATTAAATTGGTCAAAAACTTCTTACCCTCTTCAATGGGATCACGTTTTTCTTGCACTTTTTCTTCTACTTTTGCTCCTTCTTTTACTTCAACTTCCACTACTGCTGGTCTAGCACCAATTAAGCCAAATAATCCTTTTGCAGGTTCATCAATAACTGTAACGATAATTTGATCTTGTGTCGCTTCTAATTGTTGTAGGGCTTTAGAGATTGCTTCATCAACGGTCTTGGCAGAAACCGTAACTTTTCTCATTTTGTTGCCCCCTCCATTTTTCGCGCATTTTTAATATCATACAAATAATAGGTTTGTACAATCGAGAATATATTTCCAAATACCCAATATAACGCAAGTGCAGATGGTAAGCTAATACCGATAAAAAGAATAAAGAACGGCATAATATTCATCATCATTTTCATTTGCGGATTGCTCTGTGGAGTCGTAATCATCGACATTTTCATTTGGAAATAGGTTGAAACTGCTGCTAATACCGGTAATATAAAAAACGGATCAGATGCACTCAAATTACTAATCCATAAGAACGAAAATTGCATTCCTTCAAAAGTTTGCCCTGGACTATGTGCAGCTGAAACACCCATTATCGCACGATAGAAAGCAAAAAGAATCGGCATTTGAATCAATAGTGGCAAGCATCCTGCCAATGGATTAACCCCACTTCTTTGGAACAACTTCATCGTCTCTTCTTGGCGTTTTTGTGGATTATCCTTGTATTTTTCATTAATGGCCTTCATCTCAGGCTGTAGCACCTGCATCGCCTTGGAGCTTTTATACTGTTTAATCGTTAGGGGAAGCACCAAAACTCGGACAAGGATCGTAACTACTAGGATCGATAGACCCCATTCATTAAACAAAAATGCATGTGCCTTCACTAATAGCCAATATAACGGATATACGAAAAAAGCATCCCAAAACCCATTATTCGGATCAGGTGGTTCGGTTACCATACCACAACCTGTCCCGAGAATAGCCACAGACATTAATAGAATAGCTAATGCTATATATCGACTATAACGCTTCAAAAAAACTCCTCCTTAAATAATCCCTGTTTAACTCAGTAGACTCTATGGTAATGGATCAAAGCCACCTTTATGAAATGGATGACATTTTACGATTCGTTTTGCCCCGAGCCAGCTTCCTTTCAGTGCACCATATTTCTCAATCGCTTGAAAGGTGTAGCTAGAACAACTCGGATAAAAACGACATGTAGCTGGTTTAATAGGAGAGATTATTTTCTGATAAAAACGGATCAGTGCGAGCAATACTCTTTTCATTTTCTACTAATCACAACCTATAATAGATTTATAACTTGGCCTTCTATATAGTTATAACATGGTTTATCACTGCCATAAAGAACTTTTCTTCATTAATTTGATAAAGGACTTCTCTATTTCTGTATAGTGTTGATCTATAATCCTAGGTCGGGCTATCAGCACGAGATCTACTCCATCCGGAATATGATCTGCATTAAGTCGAACAACCTCTCGTAACAGTCGCTTTATTCGGTTTCGCAGCACCGCATTTCCTAGTTTTTTACCGACTGAAAATCCAACTCGATATGGTTCTGTTGGATTTTTACGTCTATAGTATAAAACCAGCTTTACATCTGCAAAAGATTTCCCCTTTTTAAAAACCAAACTGAAATCTTCATTCTTTTTTAAACGATGGAGGGATTTCATTTCATCCTCCTCTTCTTTCTCAATCCTCAATCTACCAATAAACAGTTTACCCTTTTATCCATTAAGAGAAACTACTTAAAACGGAGTTTGTATTATTAAAATAGCTTATGGTAAGAAAAAAGACCACACAAAAAAGGTGGTCTATGCGGATAGAACTTTTCTTCCTTTACGACGACGAGCACTTAGAACTTTACGTCCATTTTTAGTACTCATGCGTTGACGGAATCCATGGTCCTTTTTACGCTTGCGATTATTTGGATTGAATGTTGGTTTTGCCATATTGAGACACCCCCCCTTACGACATTCCTGTTAATTATAGTTTCCGTAAAAATATATGTCAAGCAGCGATTCCGATTGAATTTTGATCTGTGGATATAGACTTATCAACATGTTTATAAGTTGTGGAAAAATAAAAATTGAAATTGTAGCGATTTCGACACGCAATTAAGAAACTATCCACAAAATATAGTAGTGTGTTTTAAAGTTACACACAACTTGTAGTTTATGTGGAAAACTGTCAAATTACATTGATTTTTAAGGGGTTGTTTGTTATGATGAATGTACTTTTTTACATGGATAACCTCACGAAAATAACTCCTTATCCACAACTTGTGGATAAGGTTGTGGACATCTATTTATAACTGTGTAATTCATAATCCACAAATGTTAATAATATTCCCCAGACATTTTTATACCGACTGTATTAAGAAGAATCACAGTTTCATACTCTGTAAAAATACATTGAACATGCATCCTTACGGGCTGAGCTATGTAGTGTTTTAGAGTGTAACGAAGAGCTTCTCATTATAGAAGCTTAATTATTAAAGTATTTTCTAGATTGATTTTGAGGTGACTCTTTTTATGCAAAATATTCAAGAGCTATGGGAAGAAATATTAAAACAGATCTCAGATAAGCTTAGTAAGCCTAGTTTTGATACTTGGTTTAAAGAAACTGAAGCGATCAAGCTTACTAATGATACGCTGTATATTGTTGTTCCCAATGACTTTGTTAAAGATTGGCTCGATAAAAATTATAAAAAACTAATTGAAGATATTCTCTTGGACTTTACGGGAAGCAAGCTATCAGTATTTTTAACAACCAGTACTCAATTAGAAGAAACAAATTCAGAAAAAAATTCCAATTCATCTAAAATGGATGTCTCAATGACAAATGATGAATATCGCAATATTTTGAACCCTAAGTATATTTTCGAAACCTTTGTCATCGGAACAGGAAATCGATTTGCACATGCTGCGTCATTAGCTGTAGCTGAAGCACCAGCTAAATCCTACAATCCCCTCTTTTTATATGGAGGAGTGGGACTAGGTAAAACGCATCTAATGCATGCAATCGGACATTTTGTTAAAAGTAACAATCGAGATGCCAATGTCGTCTATCTCTCTTCTGAGAAATTCACCAACGAATTTATTAATGCAATTCGTGACAATAGTACTGATGACTTCCGTAGTAAATATCGTAATGTAGATGTCCTACTTATTGATGATATTCAATTTTTGGCTGGAAAAGAATCAACACAAGAGGAATTTTTCCATACCTTTAATACACTTCATGAAGCAAATAAGCAAATCGTAATCTCTAGTGATCGACCTCCTAAAGAAATCCCTACATTAGAAGATCGTTTACGTTCTCGTTTTGAATGGGGACTTATTACCGACATTCAACCACCAGATTTAGAAACACGTATTGCGATCCTGCAAAAAAAAGCAAATGCGGAAAATCTCGATATACCTATAGATGTAATGGTGTATATCGCCAATCAAATCAATACGAATATCCGAGAATTAGAGGGTGCTTTAATTCGCGTTGTCGCCTACTCTTCACTTATCAATCAGGATATGGATGTTGAACTGGCTACGGAGGCACTTAAAGACATTGTTCCTTCAGCCAAACCAAAAACGATTACAATCTACGATATTCAAAAAATTGCATGTGATTACTATGGAATCAAAATCGAAGAAATTAAAGGGAGAAAACGAACCCGGTCGGTGGTTCTTCCAAGACAGATCGCTATGTATTTATCCAGAGAAATGACAGATCTTTCACTGCCGAAGATTGGAGAGGAGTTTGGCGGGAAGGACCATACAACTGTTATCCATGCCCATGAAAAAATACAAACATTACTTCGAACAGATCGCACAATCCAAAAATCAGTAAATGAAGTGAGCAGTCGGATCAAAAATCTGATTGGAATCTAGATAGTCTTTAATTGTGCATAACTTTTAAACTGTACTGTATCTATACACAAGCTTATACACAGGTGAAAAAATAGAGTCTTACTTTATCCAGAGGACTTATCCACATATTCACAGCGCCTATTACTATTATTATTATCTTTAACTTATTATATATATTCATTTGCAAAACATTTATGACCATTTTATTTAGATCAAATTCAGGAGGGTATAATGTATATTACAGTTACAACTGATTTACTGGTTCAAGCAATCAATCATGTTTCAAAAGCAGTTTCACCAAGAACGGTTATCCCAATTTTAAGTGGAATTAAATTTGAAGCTGATGAAAATGGTCTAACATTAACCGCTAGCGATTCTGATGTTTCCATTTCTTATCATATTCCACACAAAGAAGAGGATCAGGAAAATGTTACTCTTCATGAAAAAGGGAAAATCGTCTTACCAGCCAAATTTATTATTGATATGGTTAAAAAGCTGCCTGCAGATCAAGTAACCATTCAAGTACAAGCACATTTGTTAACTTCAATTACTTCTGGAACTGTAGAATATCATTTGCATGGATTGAATGCGGATGAATATCCACGACTACCACAAATTGATGAAGAGCTATCATTTACCGTACCGAGTATGCTATTTAAAAATTTAATCCGTCAGGTCTCATTTTCTGCTAGCACCTCTGAATCCAGACCCATTCTCACAGGAATCCAATGGAATCTAAATGATCAAGAGCTCACTTTTATTGGAACAGATAGCCATCGCCTTGCAAAGAGCAATATCACTGTGCAAAATAACTCAGATATCAAAACACAAAGTGTAGTTGTTCCAGTAAAAAGTCTTAATGAATTGAATAAGATATTGGAAGAGGATCAGGAGCCAGTTGAGATTTTGATATCAGGAAGTCAGCTCCTACTTAGAGCAAAGAACCTTTTATTTTATTCACGTTTATTAGAAGGTAACTATCCAGAAACAAGTCGTATCATACCGCAAACCTATAAAACAAAAATTACATTACATACCAAGCATCTACATGATGCTCTTGAACGTGCTTCACTCATCGTATTAAGAGATCGGAATAATGTAGTTAAGGTAAGTACACTCTCTGATAAAGAAATTGAGATCTATTCTTTTTCTCCTGAGATTGGAAAATTATCTGAGACAGTACCCGTATCTATATATGAAGGAGAAGAATTAAAAATCTCCTTTAATGCCAAATATATGTTAGATGCACTTAAAGTGATTGATAGCCAATCTGTAGAGCTTAGTTTTAATGGAGCAACAAGCCCCTTCCTCATTCATCCAGAGGGTGATGAGAGGACATTACATTTGATCGTACCTGTCCGTAATTACTAGTCGCCATTAGATCACGATGTTTTTCAACGAGGAATATTCGGCTTCAGATCTTGAATTCACCTTTTAAACTGCTGTACTCACGTATTTCATATACGCTCCTTTCCGGTTTCGCTGCACACGGAGACGAACATATAGAAAAACCTTTCCGTGCTTTAATGGCTTCATTAGTATGTATATTTATTGGATATTAAAATGAAGCGAGGTCAAATGAATGAGAACTGAAAATATAACGATTCGTGATGAATATATTACACTTGGACAGTTATTAAAACTGGCTGATTGTATCCAATCTGGTGGAGAAGCCAAGCATTTTTTAACAACTGCTAAAATTTTCGTTAATGGTGACTCAGAAAATCGAAGAGGAAAGAAATTGGTTCAAGGAGATGTAGTCGAGATTCATGGATGTGGGCGTTTTACTATCACAAGTAGATCGAGTGTTAATTAGGAGGAACAGATTTGTTTCTTGCAGAAACAGAATTAAGATCGTATCGCAATTATACGTTGCTACTTAAAGAGTGGCATACGGGGATCAATATATTACTCGGTAATAATGCCCAAGGAAAAACAAATCTTCTAGAATCTATTTATGTTCTCGCTATGGGAAAATCTCATCGTACCTCAAAGGATAAAGAGTGGGTTCGATTCGGCGATCCATTTGCAGTAATAAAAGGAAAAGTAGTACGAAGAAATGGTCTAGTAACTCTTGATATTACTGTTACTGATAAAGGAAAAAAAGCGAGAATCAATGGCCTTGAGCAACGTAAACTCAGTGATTTTATCGGTACATTAAATGCAGTGATGTTTGCACCTGAGGATTTGGATCTCGTAAAGGGTTCTCCCAACCATCGACGTAGATTTATGGATATGGAGATTGGACAAGTAAGTCCGACATATTTGTATAATTTGAATAGTTATAATAAGATACTTATACAGCGTAATCAGTTATTAAAAGAAATAGCCCGTAAAGAGAAGAAAGTAGACTTGCTTGAGATTTGGGATCAACAACTTGTCGACTACGGTGTTAGAATTTTGCTGAAGCGCTCTTATTTTATTGAAAAACTTAAGGTTTGGGCAAAGGATATTCACGCTGACATCACGAATAATAGAGAGGAATTGAGTATTAAGTACCAATCCTCCTTACAGTTTTTACCCGATACAGAGGTAGAGCAATTAAAGGACCAATATCTAGAGCTATTAAAAAAGCAGCATGATAAAGAAGTGATACGAGGAATTTCACTAATTGGTCCGCATCGTGATGATCTGAGCTTTTATATAGGAGATAGGGATGTTCAGAGTTTTGGCTCACAAGGTCAGCAACGAACAACTGCTTTATCTGTAAAATTAGCAGAGATTGAATTAATTCATCAAGAAATCGGAGAATATCCGATTCTTTTATTGGATGATGTGTTTTCAGAGTTAGATGACCAGCGTCAAAGTCATCTACTTAAAAGTATTAAGGATAAATGCCAAACCTTCATCACCACCACCAGCATTGATGGGATATCTGAAGAAATTTTACAAGAGTCACGCCTCTTTCATATTTCAGCTGGAGCGCTTGAAGAACAGGAAAAGTAAAAGTTTCAAGGTTCAAATTAGAGAAGAGATGGTGAATAAAGCATGAACAATAATCAAGGAAATTATGGTGCCAGTCAGATTCAAGTACTTGAGGGATTAGAAGCAGTTCGCAAACGCCCAGGTATGTATATCGGTTCTACGAGCAGTAGAGGTTTACATCATTTAGTTTGGGAAGTGGTGGATAACTCGATCGATGAGGCGATGAATGGTTATGCTGATACCATTCAAATATTTATACATAATGATAACCGTATTACAGTTATCGATAATGGACGTGGAATTCCTGTAGATATTCATCCACAGACAGGTAAATCGACCGTTGAAACTGTACTAACCGTTCTGCACGCAGGGGGGAAATTCGGTGGAGAAGGATATAAAGTATCTGGAGGACTCCATGGAGTAGGAGTTTCTGTAGTGAATGCCTTGTCTGAGACTCTTGAAGTAGAGATTCGAATGAAGGGCCAGGTATATTACCAAAAATATCACCAGGGTGCTCCTGTAGAGCCTCTAAAGGTCTTAGGTACCACAGACCTAAATAATACAGGTACGAAAACAACATTCAAGCCCGATCCAACTGTTTTTACCGAAACGACTGTATATGAATATGACATTTTGCAATCTCGTATTCGTGAGCTCGCATTCTTAAATCGTGGTATTACATTGGTTTTAACAGATGAACGTACAGATAAGAGTGAGACCTATCATTATGAAGGTGGAATCTCAGAGTTTGTTATGTATCTTAATAAAAATAGAGAAGCCCTCCATGATCCAATCTACATGCGGGATAGTCGTGATGGAATGGAAGTAGAGATTGCGATTCAATATAACGATAGCTTTAATAGCAACCTCTATTCCTTTGCGAATAACATCCACACGCATGAAGGTGGTACACATGAATCTGGTTTTAAAAGTGCATTAACTCGTGTAATTAATGATTATGCACGCAAAAACAATCTTCTTAAAGAAAATGAAGGAAATCTAACCGGAGATGATGTGCGTGAAGGGATTACAGCGATTATTAGTGTCAAAATCTCTGAGCCACAATTTGAAGGACAGACCAAGACGAAGCTAGGAAATAGTGAGGCAAGAACGATCACCGAATCCTTGTTTGCTGAGCACTTTTTAGTGTTTTTGAATGAAAATCCTGCTGTTGCTAAGAAAATCGTAGAAAAATCACTAATGGCTGCACGAGCACGTGAAGCAGCTCGAAAAGCACGCGAATTAACCCGTCGAAAAAGCGCACTTGAGATCAGCTCATTGCCTGGGAAATTAGCCGATTGTTCTTCTCGCGATGCTACTATTAGTGAACTTTATATCGTTGAGGGTGATTCTGCAGGTGGATCTGCCAAGCAAGGTAGAGATCGTAACTTCCAAGCGATATTACCGCTAAAAGGTAAGATCATTAACGTAGAGAAGGCACGTTTGGATAAGGTGCTTTCCAATGAAGAGATTCGTGCGATGGTAACAGCTCTAGGAACGGGAATTGGTGACGATATGGATATTTCCAAGGCGAGATATCATAAGATCATCATCATGACCGACGCAGACGTGGATGGAGCGCATATTCGAACATTGCTACTCACGTTCTTCTATCGCCATATGAGAGCAATTTTGGAGCATGGCTATGTGTATATTGCACAACCTCCTCTATTTAAGGTTCAACAAGGTAAAACAATCAAATATGCGTATAAAGAATCACAATTAGAGGCAGTAAAGCAGGAGCTAAAGGGTAAAAGTGAACCGATCATTCAACGATATAAGGGTCTAGGGGAGATGAATCCAGATCAGCTTTGGGAAACTACGATGAACCCAGAAAATCGTATATTACTTAAGGTAAATCTAGAAGATGCCCTTGAAGCAGATGCTATTTTTGAAACTTTAATGGGTGATAAGGTAGAACCGAGAAGAGATTTTATCCAAGAGCATGCTCAATATGTACGTAATTTGGATGTTTAATGTGATTTTTCATAATTAGCCGGAATTTTTCACAATAAACCGGAAAATTTCATAATTAGCCGGAATTTTTTCATAATAAAGCGGAAATTTACCCTGACATATAGTTAGGGTAAATTTTTTAATTATATTATTTGAGGTACATCATGAATACACATAAACTCCTTTTAGTAAGACCTAATGTTCAATCAAAATTTGTGACAGTGGAATCATCGTTGAAAGACGTATATATAACGGGATACCGATTACAGCTGCTACAGGTACAATCCACCATTGATCACCGCTAAATGTAGAAGAGATCCATTCTGTCGGTACTAGACCCTGAATCACTGACCCAATGGCAGCACCAAGGATTAAGTAAGGATATACGGTTTTCATCAATCCAAATGTTTCTTTTAGTGCAGATTTAAAGTTGAATTTAGACTGATTCTCTTGAAATCCTTTCATAATGACTTGTTTAACGGCTTTTTCAAATCCAAACTTTTCGAGAGCAAAGCCGATAATGACAGACAATATTGAAGTGATAACCGTAAAGGCAATCGCAACTTTCACCCCTAACATTACAGACATAATTGTAATGATTGTCGGATCTAGAACTGGCGAAGAGAATAAGAATATCATTACAATTCCAAAGCGCACCTTTTTATGTAGTAGATTGACAACGACCGGTTTAGTTGAGCAAGAACAGAATGGTGTAACAAATGCGAATAGTAATGCAGCTAGTGCACCCAAGAGTGAATTCTTGCCTGATAGGTACTTGTTTAGCTTATCGTAAGGAATAAACCCTTGTAAGATGTTCACGAGAAACGAAATACCTATAAAAAATACCGTTAACTCTAGGGCTAGAAATAAAAAGTTTTTCACAACGTCCCAAAACATACTCAAACCCTCCGTTTAGTTGCATTGTACAAGTATATTGCGAAATAATTGCTACTCTATAGGAGTAGCACAACACATACTTGATTTTGCCATACTGTCATTTAATAATTTGATTGAACGAATAACAGTCTCTCGTTCAAAATCGTTCATTTGTGAGAATATCTCTTCTAAATAAGCGTTCATTTGCTGATCAATCATTGAAGCTACGAATTTCCCCTCTGCAGTTAGAGAAAGAATCGAGACTCTCCGATCGGTAGGTTCAGGAGTTTTTTTGACTAACTTCATCGACACAAGTGATTGAATCTGCCTACTAAATGTAGTGATATCTGTTCCGAGTGTCTCTGCAATCTGCTGCATAGAGGGATTATGCTGTTTATCAATCTCATAAAGGATATGGCTCTGAATTATTGAGACCTCTACCTCCCCTGTACTGCAACATGACACACAACAATTTTTATTGAGAAATCCAAATCGTCGTGTCATAACTTGAAATAATTCTCGAAGGTTTTCCATGGTTAACCACCTCAGTATATTTATAAATCATTTATTTGCAAATTGCAATCATTATTTTAAAATTGTTTTTTCTTATTCACTTGATTATTTTTTTCAGAAGCATAATATAAGTATATACTTATATAAGTGGTGGTGAATTTATATTGAGAAGTATTGATACGATGTCCGCGCAATTGAAATTAATTGGAGATCAAACGCGTTTAACTATCTTGTCTTTTTTGAAGGAACAAGAGCTGTGCGTATGTGATTTGGTTGAGTTAATTGGTATGTCCCAACCTGCAATAAGCCAACATCTTAAAAAGCTAAAAGAAGCAGAAATTATTCTTGAACGAAAAGTAGGTACATGGGTACATTTTCGATTGAATCAAAATCTAGAGCCCTATATTGAGGAAGTCATTAAAAAAATACCCACCCAGCATGAAAAACTCTATTCCTACCTCGAACTAAAGGCAAATAAGTGCTAATTAAAGCCACAATAGAAAGGTTGTATAATCATGTCAAAAGAGAAAAAGATTCTTTATTTTCTATGTACGGGAAACTCCTGTAGAAGCCAAATGGCAGAAGGATTTGGAAAACAATACTTAAGTGGTGATTGGCAAGTTTATTCGGCTGGTATTGAAGCCCATGGAGTAAATCCGAAAGCGATTCGAGCTATGAACGAGATTAGCATTGATATTTCGAATCAAACATCGGATGTGATTGATCGAGATTTACTCAATAAAGCCGATCTCGTAGTAACATTATGCGGTCATGCTAATGATGTTTGCCCTGCTACCCCGCCAGATAAAGAAAGGGTTCATTGGGGTTTTGATGATCCAGCTCAAGCCAAAGGAACCGAAGATGAAAAATGGACCGTATTTCAACATGTTCGAGGCGAAATTGGGGAAAGAATAAAGAGGTTTGCGGAAACTGGAGAGTAAAAATCAATTAGTATAATGGAATTAAGAGCGTAAATTCATTATTATTTTTTAAAGGGGTAGATTTCTATTATGAAAGAAATTGAAAAGGATCAAATCAGAGAAAACGTTCGTTCAAACTACCGGCAAATAGCAATACAAGAAATAACACAAGGTAGTTGCTGCTCCACTAAGGTAGACTGTTGTGATGGAACAACCGATTTTGATAAGGTATCAGCTAAATTAGGCTATTCTATTGACGAGTTATCTGCTGTTCCTCAAGGAGCAAATATGGGGCTTGGTTGCGGAAATCCACAAGCAATCGCCGATCTTAAATTAGGTGAAGTTGTTGTTGATCTGGGAAGTGGCGGAGGATTTGACTGTTTTTTAGCATCAAGGCAAGTTGGAGAACAAGGCCGTGTTATCGGAGTTGATATGACACCTGAAATGATTAGTAAAGCACGATTAAATGCTACGAAAGGTGGTTTTACAAATACAGAATTTCGTCTTGGTGAGATTGAACATTTACCTGTAGAAGACTCAAAAGTTGATGTAATCATTTCAAATTGTGTAATAAATTTATCTCCAGATAAACCGCAAGTATTTAGAGAGGCCTTTCGCGTTTTAAAACCAGAAGGAAGATTAGCAATTTCTGATATAGTGACAACAGTAGAATTACCCGAAGACATGAAAAATGACTTACACCTATATTCCGGATGTGTTTCTGGTGCTTCTTCAATCCATGATCTAGAAGAGGATTTAAAAGAAGCCGGGTTTACAAGTATAAGCATAGAACCCAAGAATGATTCAAAGGAATTTTTAAAAGAGTGGGCTGCTGGTAGGAACGTTGAAGATTATATTGTCTCTGCTACTATTCAGGCTATAAAGCCATGAAATAAACTCCTTTGGTATATCTTCTGTACATTTATCTTTTATCATGGAGGAAATGGCAATTATGACTTGGATTGCACTTTGCATCTTTCTACTCACTCTTGTATTCGTAATATGGCAGCCTAGAGGGTTATCAATTGGTTGGTCAGCGACAGGTGGGGCGATCTTGGCCCTTATTTTTCAAGTGGTGAGCATTGATGATATATGGACGGTTACCGGTATCGTATGGAATGCTACATTAGCCTTTGTAGCAATAATATTGATCTCTCTTATTCTTGATGAAATTGGATTTTTTGAGTGGTCTGCTCTACATATGGCACGTTTGGCTAGAGGAAACGGCAAGCTGATGTTCATCTATGTCATATTATTGGGGGCGTTGATTGCAGCTTTTTTTGCAAATGATGGTGCTGCATTAATTTTGACCCCCATTGTTTTGGCTCAAGTTCGAGCGCTTCGTTTTAGCGATAAAATGATTTTGCCTTTTATTATGGCAAGTGGATTTATTGCTGATACTACTTCGTTACCATTAGTAGTAAGTAATCTTGTAAATATCGTATCAGCGGATTATTTTGAAATAGGTTTTATTCAATATGCTTCGAGGATGATCATTCCTACGCTATTTTCATTAGTAGCTAGCTTGTTTGTACTGTATCTGTTTTTTAGAAAAGAGATTCCAAGTAATTATGATGTAACAAAATTGAAAAAGCCTACTGAAGTTATTAAGAGTCTACCTCTATTCAAATTCTCATGGTTCATTTTAACGGTTTTACTCATAGGTTATCTGATCAGTGAGCCACTGGGCATTCCTGTTTCCTTTATTGTTGGATTCGCGGCACTCATATTTCTTTTAGTCGCGAGATTCCAAAAATCGATTCAGACATTAACTCTAATCAAAGAAGCACCTTGGACGGTTGTAGTTTTCTCAATAGGTATGTATTTAGTCGTCTATGGACTAAAAAATGTAGGACTAACCGATTTATTAGGTACTGTAATTAAGGAACTCGCGCAATACGGCCTCTTTGCAGCTACAGTCGGTATGGGCTTCATTGCAGCTTTTCTCTCTTCGATTATGAATAATATGCCAACAGTGATGATCGATGCGTTAGCAATCAAGGGATCTTATACAACTGGGATTATCCGAGAGGGATTAATTTATGCAAATGTAATTGGAGCTGATCTAGGTCCCAAAATAACACCGATTGGTTCACTTGCTACGTTGCTTTGGCTCCATGTACTATCAAGAAAAGGAGTCAAGATTACGTGGGGCTATTATTTTAAAGTTGGAATTATTTTAACGATACCGACTCTGTTTTTTACTTTAGTTAGTTTGTATTTTTGGCTTCTGTTTATATCATAAAAATTAGTACATGCCCTTACTTCACATAAACCGAGTGGAATAAGGGTATTTTTGATCCATTTTAGTTAATACTATTCCTTAAACATTTTTAGCAGGAGTGATGACGGTGATTGAGCTACAAACAGATATTGAAGGAAAGACTGCTTATTTTGGTCAATTGAAAGATAAGATTGAGGATCATGGATATGTATTTGGAGGAAGCTGGGATTATGATAAAGGAAGCTTTGACTCCATTTTATTGCGTGAGGGTGGAGAGACCATTTATGTTCGAGTTCCATTTCATGTACTGGAAGGAGTACTCGATGGATATGATGCCCTCATCAAATTTGAAAAGCCTTATGTGATAAAGCATATCGTACATATTGGTTTGGATAAGGATGGACATTCACTACTTACTGCTACAGGATTACATCAATTTCAAGAGCCTATAGATACAGACGGTAGTATAAAAAATAAAAGTAAATGGGAAGAGGCCGGTATAAAGTCAGTAAATGAGATCATGAAATACATTGTCTGAATCATACTTCAACGGAACAAATCAATGAAAATATATCTTCCAAAAAAACCTTCTGAAATAAGAAGGTTTTTTTATGACTCCTACAACCTTGGGTAGGAGTCCTTTTAATTTTAAGGTAAAATAAGTAAGAGGTGATTAAGGTGGACATATTAGCAGTAGCGGTAGGAGGATTTTTTGGAGCTATTTTGCGTTATTTAGTAGATTTATGGATACCAAATGTAGATGGATTTCCATTTGCGACTTTAATAATTAATCTTGTAGGGTGTTTGTTGCTTGCTTATTTTTTTACGTTGACTGAAAAAAAGTATAAAATAGATGCAAATATCAAATTAGCTATTGGAACGGGCTTGATCGGATCATTTACAACATTTTCTGCTTTTTCAGTTGAAACCATTGGCTTGTTACAACATCATCAGTTTACTATGGCTGTGAGCTATATACTGTTAACGATCATCGGTGGGATTGGACTCACCCTATTTGGTGTTATCTTAGCTCAATTGCAAGTAGATCGGAGTGTGAAGGGGGAAGTGGAGTCGTGATATTTGTTGGGGTTGGTGGAGTTTTAGGAGCGATCACCCGCTATCTGCTAGGGAGATGGATTACAAGTAAAACAAGTATTAAATATCCAATTGGTACATGGCTGATTAATATCAGTGGTTCATTGTTTCTTGGCATTATTATAACTATATACATAAATAACCCGCTAGAGTGGGTATGGCTTCTTTTGGGAATTGGATTTTTGGGATCATATACTACCTTCTCTACATTCGGATATGAAATATTTCAATTGTTGCAGCAAGGATCCAGAGGTTCGACAATCACCTATGTCGTTACATCTATTGTATTAGGAGTGATGTTTGCTTTTGCTGGGGTATTGATTGGCGGATTATTTATATAGAGGAAAAATTAAGGTGGGTATGCTATCATAGAAAAACAACAGCATGAACAATAGGAGTAGATTCCTCCTAAGAAGGTGAATTAACGAGCGATGGGTATTTTTAAAAAGATACGAATGCTTTTTTCTGTTTCTTCATATAATCCAGCACAATTATTTGTACTTAGTTTTGCTTTTATGATATTGGCTGGTACATGTCTATTTATTTTACCGATCGCTACTGTTGATGGCAGAGGCCTTCAGCTTATAGATGCTTTCTTTACCTCTACTTCGGCCGTATGTACTACAGGACTAGCCGTAGTTGATACGGGAACTACATTGACGATTTTTGGCCAGATCGTATTGCTAGGCCTGATACAAATCGGTGGACTAGGGATCATGACGATGGGGACCATTCTCGCCATTTTGTTTGGCAAAAAAATTACGTTTCGTCAAAGGATGTTTGTGCAGCAACAGCTAAGCTACTCAAGTCTTGAGGGGATCGTTCGCTTAGTAAAGCGTGTTATAGTGGTTACTTTTATTATTGAAGCAATTGGTGCATTGATCTTTACATTGCGTTGGTTGCCAGAGATGGGCTTCAATAAAGCACTTTTTAATGGGTTATTTCATTCCGTATCGAACTTTAATAATGCTGGCTTTGATATATTAGGAAATTTTGGCAGTTTTAGTAACTATGTAGATGATCCAATTATTAATCTTGTGATGATGGTGCTCATTGTCACTGGGGGATTAGGCTTTATTGTCATTGGTGATTTATTAGAATATCACAAGCGGAGAAGGTTATCTTTACATACCAAAGTAGCGATGACTACTACTGCAATTTTAATTTTATTAGGTGCACTAGTTGTATTTATTGTAGAATGGAGCAATACGAAAACATTAAGTTCATTGAATTGGTCGGGTAAAATCTTTAGTTCTTTCTTTCAATCGATTACAGTTCGCTCTGATGGTTCTAGTACTCTAGCGATCGGGGATATGAGACAAGCGTCACTTTTCTTTTTGATCATCCTCATGTTTATAGGTAGCTCTCCGGGATCGACAGGTGGAGGTATTCGCACTACTACATTTGCGACGTTGATCGGAGCTGTATGGGCGATGCTTAGAGGTCGTCGAGATGTTGTCTTTTTCAAACAGCGTGTCGATCAAAATAAAGTTTACAAGGCATTAACCATCACCATTATTGCAGTGTTTATGGTCGTTACGACGACAATGATCCTGACGATTACGGAAAGAGCCGATTTTTTAACGGTGCTTTTCGAGGCAACATCGGCATACGGTACGGTTGGATTATCGATGGGGCTTACCCCTGATCTCACTGTGTTTGGTAAATTTCTAATCTCGGTTGCGATGTTTATTGGTAGACTTGGACCTCTTACGATCGCATTTGCGATTAGTGTAAATAACAAGGAAGAACGTTTTCGCTATGCAGAGGGTCAAATTTATATAGGATAAAAAAACATAGAAGTAAGCATTAAAAAAAGGTGAAGCATTCGAAGCGGCTTCACCTTTTTGCTATTTACATTGGATATGAATCACTTATGATCCAACCTGTTTGATCAGTGATGGTTGTAGCTTGCGGACGATAATACGACTGATTCGCATATGATCCATTTCGTCTATAATAAATTCAAATTGATCTTCATGTGAGATCTTTTGATTTTTCTTTGGTGTACTTTCGAATTGAGAGTAGACCCAACCGCCGATTGTGTCGTGGTTTTCAGACTCAATATCGAGGTTCATGAAATCATTGAACTCATCAATGAGAAGTAGACCGTCGACTGAGTATGTTTCATCATTAATAATCTCGATACTCGGGCGCTCTTCGTCAAATTCGTCCTGAATCTCTCCTACGATCTCCTCGAGGATATCCTCTACAGTAACCAACCCCGCAGTTCCACCAAACTCATCGATCAATAATGCCATCTGAGTTCGTTTTTTCTGCATGAGCTTGAGCAATGAACTGATTTGCATCGATTCAGGCACAGCTGTAATGGGTCGAATGATCGAGTCCAAATCGGTAAGATCATTATTCATTAATAAGTCCTTGATATGCACAAAGCCCACAATATTATCCTTGTCCGGTTTGGCTACAGGATAGCGTGTATGCTTTTCTTCGATAGCAATTTTTTTATTTTCTTCAAAGGTTAGTTCAGAATAAAGACATACCATCTCAGTTCTTGGAATCATGATCTCACGAGAATATGTCCCAGCAAACTCAAAGATGTTATCAAAAAGAGTAAGCTCATTCTTATCAATCAATCCACTCTCATGGCTTTCCTTCATCAAAATCCGTATCTCTTCCTCCGTATGAGCCGACTCATGATCGGAAACAGGTGGAATTCCAAAAAGGCGCAGCAGATTATTGGCGAGTCCATTGAGTAACCAAATAAATGGGTACATTAGCTTATGGAAAAAGATCATAGGCATAGCGACCAAAAAAGTGACTTCTTCTGGTTTGCGTATTGCTAATGATTTAGGTGCTAGCTCACCCAATACAATATGCAGGATGGTAATAATTGAAAAGGCAATAATAAACGAGGCTGTGTGAATCATCACATCTGAAAAACCCATTGCAATGAAAAGCGGCTGCAGTAGCTTAGCTACGGCTGGTTCACCAACCCAACCTAACCCAAGTGAAGCTAGTGTGATACCTAGTTGTGTAGCAGATAAATAAGCATCTAAGTTGTCGGTAATTTTTCTAGCGAATGTGGCCTTTTTATTCCCTTCTTGAATGAGAAAATCAATACGTGAACCTCTGATCTTCACCATTGCAAATTCTGCTGCAACAAAAAACCCATTTAATAAAACTAGAAAAAAAACTAAAGCTAGATACCAAAAAATCTGTAACGGATCACTGTCCAACGATTCCCTATTCCCCTATATCAGAAGAATAGGTACACCTCCTTAAAGATAAATTCCCTCTAAGTAGAAAGAGAGTACTTTGCTATATATTATATGATAATTAATTTCATAGTCAAACATAATGGAACTAATATCCACCTAAAAAGAATAATGTAGCCGTTTGGAGAGAAAATATGAAGGCCACTCATTTGCAAATTTGAAGGGTAATTTCGATTGTTAAGGTATATAGGTGACCTAATGAAATCTAGCTCTGGAAATATTGGATTACTTCAAAATACGATGATCATCTTATTATGTATTGGTTTAATGAATCATGTTCTTGTGATCCCGCAAATCCTAGAAAAAGGGGGAAGAGACGCGTGGATCTCTATTATATTTGCAGGAGTTCCTTTACTAATATGGATTCCGATACTATATTACACCATGAAAAAGATTGGGCATCAGCATATAGTACTTTGGATCAAGGAAAATTATAGTCCCTGGCTCGCTTGGATATTGATTACTCCATTTCTAATTTATTTATTTCTGATGGGATTTATTACGATTCGGGATACAAGTACTTGGTTGGTTACATCTAATTTACCACAGACACCAATGATGGTGACTGCATCGGCCTTCATGTTCCTCTGCTTTTTAGCAGCAAAATCAGGGATACGAGCGATTGCTATTTCATCAGGGATATTACTCCCGTTGGTATTAGTATTTGGCTATTTTGCAGCAATTACCAATATGAAGTTTAAAGATTATGGATTATTAAGGCCATTTTTTGAAAATGGGATCATTCCTTCTTTGAAAGGAATGATTTATTCGGGCGCAGGGATGGTTGAGTTAATCATTATTGTGTTATTACAACGTCATCTTAAATCCAACTATAAATTATGGCATCTGCTTGTAATCGGTGTAATCATTATCTACTTTCTATTAGGACCGGTAACAGCCGCTATTGCAGAGTTTGGACCATTTGTAGCGGCAATTATGCGTTATCCTGCATTTGAAGAATGGCGATTGGTTAAAATCGGTAGACACTTGGAGCATGTCGACTTCCTAGTCATATATCAATGGACATCAGGGGCATTTATTCGCATAGCTACGGTTTTATTTTTAATTGTAGATTTATTAAATATAAAACAAGAAAGAGGACGAACACTCACTCTATTTTTAGTCTCGTTAATGATGCTCGGATTAAATCAGATTCCCTTAAGTGATCCCACATTTTTATTTTTGTTAACAAAGTATTATTTTCCAATTTCTTTGATTGTGATGCTCCTATGTTCATTTGCTTTATTTGCACTTGCATTCTTTTCTAAAAGGCAAGGGAGGACACGTGCATGAGCCTAAAAGATCTATTTAAGAAAAAAAGCCCAAAGAAAGAAAATATGCATTTGAATTATCAGCTTGACAGTCAAAGCTTAGATGATATGGACGAAGCGAAAATTAAGGAGCTTTTTCATGATTGTGCTGATGTAAAAATTGAGAGATATTATTTCGGTGAGAGCAATCATGCACGCTCCGTAATTTTTGTTTATTGTGAGGGAATTTGCGATACTAAGAAAATATCTAGTGAAATATTACCAAAACTAGAGGATTTATTTGAAAAAACCCAGTTTAAGGATCAAACAGCCATCAAGAAATGGAGAAATCTCCCGATCAATTCTATTCAGGAGGGCGAAGGTGTTAAATCGATCGTCCTTAATACATTTGAAGGGAAGTTAGTCGTATGGTTTGAGCATCTACATGCTTTTTACACAATTGATATTGCTAATCCTCCGCAACGCACACCAGAAGAGCCCAATACGGAAGTCTCCGTTAGAGGACCACGGGATGGTTTTGTAGAGGATATTAATGTAAATATCGCACTCGTCAGAAAACGGCTACGAACGGGTACATTAGCCGTTGAGAACTTTGTGCTTGGTGTTAGAAGTGGCACGAGAATCAGTCTGCTGTATATGAAGGATATCGTCGATATGAAGTTTATTGAGGAAGTAAGGCAAAGACTCCATAAAATTAACATCGATAAGGTTGTGAGCAGCACAGAGCTAGAGGAGATCATCACAGATTCTTCTTTATCTATTTTTCCGTTGCTTGACTACACGGGCCGACCCGATTATGCAGTTCAGTCCTTACTAAGAGGACGGTTTGTACTAATTGTTGATGGTTCGCCTACAGTAAGCATTGCTCCTGTTAACTTACTTTTATTAGTAAAGGCTCCTGAGGATGTTCATTTTAATTTCATTTATGTCTCCTTTGCTCGTGTCTTACGTATTATAGGCTTATCGATTTCTTTGCTGTTACCAGGATTTTATGTTGCTTTAATCTCCTATCATCAGGACCAAATCCCCTTTTTACTACTGGCAACAATCGCTAATTCAAGAATGGGAATTCCATTGTCCCCTCCACTTGAAATCTTATTAGTGTTGGTATTGTATGAGTTATTCCGAGAAGCAGGGGTTCGCCTACCAAAAGCAGTAGGACAGACACTCACCGTCGTTGGAGGATTAATTATCGGGGATGCAGCGATACGAGCAGGCCTTACATCTCCATCGATGGTCGTTATTGCCTCATTAATCGCAGTATCTAAATACACGCTCGTGAATCAAATCGTGAGTGGGACAGTTACCATTATCAGCTTTGTTATATTATTTTCCTCAATGTTATTGGGGTTATTTGGCTTTTTTATATCTTCCTTTGCCATATTACTGCACTTGGCCAATCTAAAATCGTTTGGACTTCCCTATCTCGCACCGATCGCTCCGATCAGGATCAAGGAAATACTCCCCAGCATATTTATGCTACCGTGGAAAATGTTAAGTAAACGTCCTGAGATTACAAAGACTAAAGATCGTACAAGGCAAGGAGATCAAGTGTAATGATCAAACGCATATTACTATCTTTACTCCTTATATTACAGTCGATCATGCTTGCGGGCTGTTGGGATATTAAAGAGATCCAGGATATGGTCTATCTTAATGCGGTTGGTGTCGATTTTGAGAAGGGTAAGTATGTGATCTATGCTCAGGCTACAGACTTTGCCTCGGTAGCAAAGCAAGAGTCAGGGAAGCCCGCGGAGCCACAGGCATGGGTAGGAAGAGGAGTAGGAATAACGATTAATGATGCGCTTTTTGACCTCTATCAGACATCGCAAATGAGAATGTATTGGGGTCATGTAACTGCGCTTGTTTTAAGTCAAGCAGTATTAAAAAACGGCATACAAAGTGTGTTTGATCTGACGGAACGTTATCATGAAGTGCGCGCTAATATATGGATCTATACAACTAATGACTCCATGGAAAAGATCATGAGGGCACTTTCTTTTTTTAGACTATCTACGGTATATACAATTCTTCATGAGCCTAAAGAAACCTATCACCAGAGCTCAACACTTCCCCCCGCCTACTTATTTCGTTTTATGTCAGATTACACAGAACGAGGGAAGACGGCACACCTCCCAAGCTTAGAAATGGTAGAGGATCAATGGTCGGTAAATGGCGAATCCTTTCCGTTACTTGGTGTAAATGGTGCTCATATTATCCAAAGAGGGGTGTATAAGGGATGGTTGGACCTCCCATCTCTTAAAGGGTATCGGTGGTTGACTAAGGAATTTGTTCGGGGTGAACTAACCGTTTTTAAAGATAAGAAGGTCATTGCTGAATTAATTATTGCCCATCCTAAATTCAAGATCAAACCATTGATTAAGAACGGTAAGCCTAAATTTACTATCGAAATAAAAGCAAAAGCACGTGTTCAGGAATTAATAGCTACCATTTCTGAGAATGAATTAGAAAAGTTGGCACAAGAGGAAATCACTAAAGAGATTCGAGAAACCTATAAAAAAGGGTTAAAATTTAAGGCGGATGTTCTTCAGCTCGGTTATACTTTATACCGAAAAGATTCGGGGAGCTGGTACAATATGTTTGGGCGAAATCATCACCGTTTTCCTTTAGATGAAGATTCGATTGAGAAAATCGATGTTAAAGTAAGCATCATTAGTACAGGTAAGGTAAAATTACGCAATGGATATGATCCACATAAAAGATAGAAAAGTTCGAAGCCAAGAGGAGTTATCTCTTGGCTTTATCGTTATGCTATAATCTAAAAGATAAGTATCATGTTCGGAGAAGGCTTGGCATACATTTTCTACACAGCTAGATTTTAAACTACCGTTAAGGGTGTGTGGAAAATGGATTGGTTTGAGGCAGTCATCCTCGGTATGATACAAGGGTTAACAGAGTTTTTTCCGATTAGTAGTACAGGGCATTTATATCTCGGTCGTCATCTATTTGGCTTGGATGAAGCAGGGCTATTCCTAGATACGATGCTTCACTTAGGGACGTTGATCGCCGTAATTACGATTTATCGTAGAGAACTACTACTCATGATAAAACGTCCGTTTAGCAAATTAACATGGATTCTCGTAATTGGCACAATCCCCGCTGTTATCACTGGTATTCTATTCAGTGATTTCTTTGATTCAGTATCGAAAACAGGAAGTACGATTGGCTGGGAATTCATCATCACTGGTATGATCCTCTGGGGTGCAGATTCACTCAAGAACGAGGGGAAAAGGAACATCGGTGACATTACATACATAGATGCATTACTCATTGGCAGTTTTCAGGCTGCTGCAATTATGCCCGCATTATCACGCTCTGGGTTAACGATCGCTGCGGCCATTTTTAGAGGAATTGATAAATCTACAGCTGCCTACTTTTCCTTTCTACTATCGATTCCAGCAATTGCAGGTGGCGTTCTTATGCAAGGGACCAAGCTATTCACAGCAACTAGTGAGCAGGTCAGCTATATATCTTTATTACTTGCAACATTGACCTCCTTGCTTTTTGGTTATGCGGCGATCAAATGGATGCTGCAGATCCTCAAGCGAGGCTCGCTCAAAGGCTTTGCAACATATGTGTTTCTTTTGGGTGGGTTGATCATTGTTTTACAATTTACAGGGATCTTTTAGTGTATACACATATAGATTTAGATAAATCTAGTGAGAATATGGGGAGGTAGAAATGGAAGGCTTTATTCATCAGGTCTTGCTCTATTTAACCGAACTTGGATATCTAGGTGTTGCTATTGCTCTCATGATCGAGGTCATTCCTAGTGAGGTGGTTCTCTCATACGGTGGCTACTTGGTATCGATTGGCAAGATTTCATTTGTGGGTACTGTTATTGCAGGCACCGTCGGTGGAGTAATGGCACAGTTGTTTTTATACTGGATGGGCTATTACGGTGGACGTCCTTTTTTAGATAAATACGGCAAATATTTACTCATACAAAAACGTCATATCGATATGGCTGAAAAATGGTTTACAAAGTATGGCACAGGAATCATTTTTACCGCTCGATTCATACCGATTGTCCGTCATGCGATCTCAATACCTGCAGGAATCGCGCGCATGTCCTTTTGGAAGTTTTTATTGTATACAACTTTGGCAATCATTCCGTGGTCCATTTTATTTATTCTTCTGGGGATCAAGATCGGTGAAAATTGGGCAGAAATCAAGGTCGTTTCTTCGGAATATTTATATCTCTTCCTCATTGGAGCGGTCATAATTGGCCTTTTATTTGTGATCTATCATCAATATCGAAAAAGTAAGCGAAACGAATAATGAAACATTAATCTTTCATATGCGTTATATTAGGAAATAGTAAAGTGTTAGAAGACTTTGTTATAGCAAAAGGATGGGTAACGAACTTGGAATTTATCTCCGCATTAATGGATCAGTACGGCTATTTGGTTCTATTTTTGGGCTTATTTCTAGAGATGATCGCATTACCAATACCAGGGGAGACGATGATGGCCTATGTTGGCTTTCTTACCTTTGTAGGGGAGATGAAGTATGTTACGAGTATTCTCGTAGCCTGGTTAGGAAGCATTCTTGGTATGACGATTGATTATTGGCTTGGCTATAAGCTTGGTTTTCCCTTTTTTAAAAAGCATGGTCATCGTTTTTTTATGGGCCCTAAAAAGTTTGAGAAAGCAGCCAAATGGTTTGATCGCTACGGTGTAAAGGTAGTGATGATTGGATATTTTATTCCCGGTGTACGGCATTTTACTGCTTATTTTGGTGGGATTTCACGAGTTTCCTTTAGGCGCTTTTTATTTTATGCCTATACAGGTGCCTTTATATGGGCAACCTGCTTTATTTCGCTAGGTAACTATCTGGGCTATCAGTGGAAAAACCTCCATCTACTATCTGGGGATTTATGGATACCGGGTATCATTTTATTTGCCCTGCTCATAATGGGCGGTCTAATTTATTTACAAATAAGAAGACGAAGATTAAAGGTGAAAAAGTCGACGTAACCATTTATACAATGCTTGCTTTACTAGCATTCGCATCCACTAGATCCATGTCAGAGACGATATTGATTGGGAAAAAGTACATAGATAAATCTCCGTTATCCTCTCCTAGACCTTGATTTCGTTTATTACTTTGAAATAGGTCTACTTGTTGAATGGGTCCAAAGGTCAAAAAAGAGGCGCGATCCATTGTATTTACTTTAAAAGCAAAAACATTGACCCCCATCGGTGCAAAGTTCATTTTTCTTCCCCCTCTCGGATGATATTGGGTTGCATAAATGGATTGATCTGATTCAACATCGGTGAATCCATCTCATCCCGATCATCTACAAAGCTACGTGCCCCAAAAAACTCATTATCATCACCAAAGGTCTGACCATGCCCCTGGTTCTTTTTATCAGAATTGGTCCAATCGGCTAATAGATTTTGGCCGATAGCGACAGAAGAAGCATTTTCAAAGGAATTAATTTTTAATAAGAAAATATTAATTACTATTGAAGGTGTAGCCATTATATCCCCCCTTTAGAAATAATACTCAAATATATGCCCCCCTAAAGTAAATATGAGTATGGAGAGGAGGGATGCGCGGTGGATTTTGAACAATTAAATCGTTGGCGAGAGCTGGCGCAAAAATTTTATGGTAAGGATTTTTGGTCTTCTGTTTTTGATAGCGATTATACGAAGCAGATGATGAACATGATGGGTGATGGATCATCCTCTATGCCCAATCGGCCAGCGGATAAAATGTCACCATCTAGTGAATCATTTCCAAAGCTCGAGCTATTAAAAACTTCAAATGAACTGATTGTGTTGATCGAGTTGCCGGGTGTACAAAAGCAAGAGGTGCAATTAGGAATGGTAGGGAACGATCTGCATATTCGCGGTACGATCTCTCCACGCTATCCAGAGACGACGATTGTCGCCTCAGAGCGCTACTATGGTCCTTTTGATCGACGGATTACCTTACAAGAGCCAATAGATCGCACCAAAATCTCCGCCAAATTTACTGATGGGATATTAGAAATACGTCTTCCGCGAGCTGAGGTTGCTCGTGAGATGATTGACATTGACTAGCCTTTTGTATAGGCATTATTGTCCAATCGGTCATCATCATTGACGATATAAATAGGACAATGATACGTATTGCGATCGCCGTTGTTTTCACCAAAACCTTGGTTTTTTAAGGTATACACATAACGACCTTGGAGATGAGTTTTACTAAAATGAAGCCCTGATCCACGATCAATTGCATTGACTTTAATAAATGCGAGATTTACCTCAGTTTCTGTAAACGTCATCAATTATTACCTCCTCTCATAATTATGGTATCAGTGAAGGCTTATCTATATGTGTAGAGAATGATGAAGAGTGGGGAAGAGGATGGGTGTACGTAGATGGTTTGGCCTGTTTTCACAAAAAGCGGATGCGATTGAACCATTGAAGGAGCGGATGATTCGGCTTGAGGCTGAGCTTGTATTGCTAGGTAAGCTGATCCAGGAGGAGAAGGTACTTCATGAGAAAATCGTAATCGAAGAGTTAAACGTAGAGAAAATCATCGTAGAAAAGCTAGAATATCAAAATAATTTTGGCGCGCTAGGGATCAGGGAGCTAAAAGGGAGATTAAATATCGGGGCCAATTATGGCGTAGGAGTACAAAGTCCATTCGTAGAGGAAATCAAAAAGAGCCTAGACTCTGATAGAAAACCGAAAGTAGAGGATAAGGGGGAAGCTCCGATAAGCAAGGAACGGGTAGGACCTAGAGTCAGTTATCATAAAAAAGATCTATAATATGTGAATTGCGGCTCGATTTAATAATCAATTCTGTGATTTCTTTGTTTCAACCGATAATATATAGTATATTTAAGAGAGTACATATCCAGTGATGATCGATCATTTCGATTCATAACAGATTCGCGTTTTTGGACAAGCAGGAGCATTCTCTTTACGTTGAATGTTTACTTATAGGGAGGTTAAAGATGGAGCATAAAGTGGAAGACATTAATATAAGCCATGAGATGCGTAATTCATTTATGGATTATGCGATGAGTGTTATCGTAAGTCGTGCACTACCCGATGTGCGAGATGGACTGAAGCCGGTGCATCGTCGTATTTTGTATGCGATGAATGAGTTAGGTATGACACCGGACAAGGCATACAAGAAATCGGCGAGAATCGTCGGTGAAGTGATCGGTAAATACCATCCACATGGTGACGTAGCTGTTTACGATACGATGGTGCGGATGGCTCAAGACTTCTCGTATCGCTATATGTTAATTGATGGCCACGGTAACTTCGGATCGGTGGATGGAGACCCCGCTGCAGCGATGCGTTATACCGAGGCGAGATTATCCAAAATCGCAACAGAACTATTGCGAGATATCAAAAAAGAAACCATTGACTTTCAAGAAAACTATGATGGATCAGAGCTTGAACCAAAGGTTTTACCTGCACGTTTTCCAGCTCTATTAGTAAATGGTAGTGCAGGGATCGCGGTAGGAATGGCGACCAACATCCCACCACATAATCTGAACGAAGTAATCGATGGTGTACTCGCTCTGATCGATAATCCAGAATTGGATATTAAAGAGATCAATCGTATTATCCCAGGACCGGATTTTCCGACAGGTGGTACGATTCTCGGTCGAGATGGTATCCGTAGAGCGTATGAGAGTGGTCGTGGCTCGGTTACAATTCGTGCAAAAACTGTAATTGAAGAGATGTCTGGTGGTAAAGAACGGATTATTGTTACCGAGCTTCCTTTCCAAGTAAATAAAGCGCGCTTGATCGAGAAAATCGCCGAGCTCGTGCGCGATAAGAAAATCGATGGCATCACGGACCTCCGAGACGAATCCGATCGCGAAGGTATGCGTGTCGTTATCGAGTTACGCCGTGATGCGAATGCACAGGTTATGCTTAATAACCTTTATAAGCAAACGACGATGCAGAGCACATTTGGTGTGAATATGCTCGCATTGGTGGATGGAAGACCACAAATCTTGAATATCAAGCAAGTACTCGTCGAATATATCAAGCATCAGCAAGAAATCGTACGTCGTCGTTCTGAATACGATCTACGTAGAGCTGAAGCACGTAAACATATTATTGATGGCTTGAAAAAGGCGATTGATATCGTCGATTACTTGGTCGATCGACTTGGACCGATTCGTTCTGCAGCAGACCGTGAAGAAGCGCGTAACAATTTAATGAGTGAGACGTTTACGATTGAGGGCAAAGCGGTTCCACTTGGTTTCACAGAGGAGCAGGCCAATGCGATCCTCGATATGCGTCTTCAGCAGTTGACTGGACTATCTATTGAGCGCTTGATGGCAGAGTTGGAGGAGTTGGTTTCTCGTATCAAGAATCTTACTGAAATTTTAGAATCACCTGAGCGCCTCAACCAAGTCGTCAAAGATGAGCTTACAGAGGTCAAGAATGAGTATGGCGATGCACGCCGCACAATCATATCTGCCGATGAGCAGGATATCGATATCGAAGACCTGATCGCTGAGCAAGAAGTGGTCGTTACACTTACTCATGGTGGCTATATCAAGCGCCTACCAGCAGATACGTATAAGAGCCAACGTCGTGGTGGACGAGGTGTACAGGGTGCAGGTATGAGAGATGATGACTTTGTGGAGCATCTACTCACTACCAGTACACATAACACGCTCCTTTTCTTCACTAATAAAGGGCGCGTGTATCGCCTTAAAGCATATGAGGTACCGGAATATGGACGTACTGCCAAAGGTCTACCAATTATCAATCTGATCCAGATTGAAAAGGGTGAGCGCATCCAAGCAATCATTCCGATCAAGGAATTTACAGATGAGCACTATCTCTTCTTTGCCACCATCAATGGCGTTGTGAAGAAGACCGCTTTGAGCGATTTTGAGAATATTCGTCGCAGCGGTATCTATGCCATCACACTACGCGAGGATGACGAACTGATTGGAGTACGTCTCACAGACGGAGAGCAGCAAATCATCATGGGAACACGCCTAGGTATGTCGATTCGCTTCTCAGAAGCCGATGTCCGCTCGATGGGTCGTACCGCTTCTGGAGTACGTGGAATCAACTTAGCCAAAGCAGATAAAGTCATCGATATGGATATCGTACACGAAGGTGCAACCGTGCTGATCGTAACAGAGTATGGATACGGCAAGCGCACACCGATCGAAGAGTACCGTACGCAAACCCGTGGTGGAAAAGGAATCAAGACGCTTAACGTGACGAAACGCAACGGAGAAATCGTCGGTCTCAAGGTGATCCGTGAGGAAGATGATATTATGATCATCACACAAGCGGGCGTCATTATCCGCCTCAATGTCGATAACATCTCTTCGATGGGTCGTTACACTCAAGGTGTTCGCCTCATCCGCTTAGACGAAGGAGAAGAGCAACGCGTATCCACCGTCGCACGCGTCGATAAGAGTGAGCTCGATGATGAAGTAGAAGAGTGAAGAAAAAATAAACTAAATATAGGTAAAACGAACTAGGAGAGGGTGACACATACCTCTCCTTTTTTTACTACTCATTCCAATTTTGTCAATTTATCATAGTTCTTATTTACTAATTTTACATAAATATTGGTAAATAAATGAAATATTTTGTAATATTAGAATAAATACTGACGAGACCAAGTAAAATGAACAAAGGCAAATCCGTACGAAAGTCGGAGACGCAAAGCCACGGATCTAAGACATTGGTAGCAGACCAATGTTATGACCGCCGGGCTGCTCAAAAGAGCTTGGTTTTTGTATGCTCAGAAATAGAATTAGGGAGGGTTATTATGAGAACTAGAATCAAATTACCTAAGACTCTAGCGCTATTACTAACATTGATTATGATCTACTTATTAATGCCACTAGAGTACTTGAAAGCATCTTCACCGAGCTATACGTTTACAGACACTACCTCTACTTCTCAAGTAGCAAGTAATGAGGTAGAGATCTCAGGAAATCATATGGTTTGGTTAGCTAGTGACAAAAGCGGAAATAAGCAAGTGTATTACAAAAATTTGATCACAGGTGAAGAAAAACAAATCACTGATATAGCCTCTCCAAAGCAATCACCTACGATTACAGAAACCTCAAACGGAGATATCGTTATTATTTGGACTGATAAACATAACCGAGATGTTAGTAAACGAGATTGGGATCTGTATGCTTACAATCTCAAATCTGGGATCGTGACGAAATTAAACTCTACAGATGGGCAATATGTTCGTCCATCAGTGAGTGGAAATATTGTCGTGTGGCATGATCCATTAAGCTATAAAATGTATGCTTATGATCTCGTAAAGGATCAAGAAACCTACTTAGGAGAAGGTCGTTATCCAGTTGTAGCAGATCAGAAAATCGTTTATCAAATTGGTGGAGAAGGTGGACTCAACTTATTTAATCTCACTTCAAAAGAAACTAAGAAGATTCTTGATCTACCATATGGTGAGTATGCCAATTGGTTTACATTCAACGGAAGATACGTATTGGTCATGCAAGGAAGCATCAGAGGGGAAGTTTCCTATCGTAGCATTGATACTTCAAATCTTTCCAAGGCACCAATTGACCTAACACCTGTGACTAAACCGAATAAAACATATATTTATATGACGATTGGAAATAACTACGCCGCTTGGCTCGAAGATCGAAATGGAATTGCTCAAATAATAGGAGCTCACCTGGAACTTGGTAACAGTTTCCAAATGACTCACGGAACCAATGATCAAATGTTATACAGCTTCTCAGGTGATCAACTGATCATGAAAGCGGAAAATGGGAATCTCCTCTATCGTGCCATTATTCCAGTATATCCTACAGTTACATATAGCCCAATCAAGCAAAAAAGTGTAGAGAAATGGATTGGGCCTGAGGGTGGAATTGTTCAGATAGAAACCGGACAAGCAATACTTGAACTCCCGAAGGATATATTTAAAGAGAAAACACTAGTTTCGATTGAACAAAATGATAATGTGATTGCTCAATCTGAGAAAAATCTCAAGGAAGAACAGAAGTTCATGAGTTCTGCTTGGGAGATAAATGCTGGCAGTCCGTTTTCACAAAAGTCCAAGCTTACGCTTACTTACGATCAGAATAAAATCATCCCCCAACAAGCCCAAAAGCTAGGAATATATCTCTATGAAAGTAAAAATGCTAATTGGAGATATATTGGAGGTAGAGTTGATACTGCAAAAGGAGCTGTTGAGGCTCATATCTCAGAACCAGGTAATTATGCAGTGATGATTTATGATAAGAAATTTTCAGATATCAATGGACACTGGGCATCACAAACTATCGAAATCCTAGCATCTCGTTGGATTGTCAATGGAACCTCAGAAACACAGTATAGTCCAAATATGCAGTTGACCCGCGCCCAATTTGCAAAAATGTTGGGAGCAGCTATGGGACTTGAGCCCATTAAGCCTAAAACAGCTACATTTACAGACGTATCAACCTCTCATTGGGGATATGAATGGATCGAAGCAACCGCACAGGCAGGTTGGGTACAAGGGGATAAAGGTAGGTTTCATCCTGACGATGTGTTAACCCGTGAGCAGATGATGACGATGATGATCCGAGCCATTGGACAAGAGTCGGACGCATTATCACTTACCGAAGCAGAACTTACAGCACTACTGAACTTTAAAGATGCGAATAAGATCAGCAAATGGGCAAGGTCATATGTGGCTTTATCGGTCAAATATGGATTTATTCTTGGGGCGAATGGTGAAGTATTGCCTATAGATTCATCGACTCGTGCTCAAGCTGCAGTTGTAACCCATAGACTGTTAGTCTATCTAGAAGAGTTGTAAAGGGGGAGAAGATATAAATGAATCGAATTCTAAAAAAATATAGAAATATAAAAAAGCCAGTTATTTCTGTTATTTTAGCATTTGTACTGATCATCACTGGGATACCATTTACGCCGTTAAAAGATCAAGTAGTCTTTGCAGATTCGACGATCAACATAAAGCCTGATCGCCTAAATACGGTCTATGGTGGTAAAGCAGAGATCAAGTTTACCTATGACGACATGGGTCATGATACTCAAATCCAGATAATAGAACCCAGTCAATACCATGGGTATGTAATAGAAGAGGGATATTACTCAAATGATATTAAAGAAAATATAGTAATTTGGAACGGGAAAGTGAATGGGGAACCAGGAGCTGAAGGAAATTATACGATCCGAGTTCAACCAATGGAAGATCGATTTAAAGAGTTTTTTGCAGATGGGCATTTACAAGTCTACAATCCAAACCCTCCTAGACCCATTCATATTGAGATTGTACCGAATTTATACAGTGATTCTCATATCATTCGTGGGATTGCTGAGAAAGGTACGGAAGTTAGCTTAGAGATCTCGTATACACGTAGGGAAGGCTACCTTCAAGTACCTGGTGATAGCATTGTTATACCTGGTATTCAGGTGAAGGACCGTACGAGTGATTGGGCATTGGGTAAAAACATCGAAAACAACTACTTTACCGATTTCCCATTTGATGAGGATAATCAACCTGAAGATTATGTAGGTGAGTGGGAGACTCTTGTTACACTCAATGCTTATGAGATTGCTAATATTACTGCAACTGTTAAACGAACATTTGATGGAAAAGAGTCAGGCAAGTCAGAGGCTCTACGTGTACTCAGATTTGAGGCACCTGATTATAGTGTTACGTGGGAAGCTCTAGCTGGGTACTACCATAGAGCTGAAAACCTAGAAATGATGCGAGAAAAGATAAAAGATATTGCAACGTTCAATGAAATTGAGCTAAAGATGTGTTATGAAAATCAAGACTGCTTTGGCTGGATTGATAAAAATACAAATCTATTAATTATGAATCCTCGATTGGCTGGAAGAGTACTAGAAGAAGAGTTAAAGGATTTAAAAGCAGAGAAGATAGCCAATCGCGCCAATTATGAGAAACCTCTATGGTGGGATCCAATTAATCTAGCTACAGGCGATTTTATATTTACACATAGCAATATGACTCTACAGGCAAGAATGCCCTTAAGCTTTGATATCACATATCACAGTAGGGATTCATATGACGGAGCTATAGGAGTAGGTTGGCATCACACATATGAATGGCGTTTGGAAAAGCATGAAGATGAAGTTATGTATCTCGTAACACCTGATGGTGCGATGTACCCATATGTTCCATTAGGTAATGGTAATTATATGACGCCATTGGGTACATTTGATACTCTCGTAAAACTATCAAATGATATGTTTGTATTAGAAACGCCACAAAAATGGAAATATAACTTTAGAGAAGATGGCAGATTAGTTCGTATTGAAGATACCAATGGAAATCAAACCAAACTTTCTTATAAGGGAACTGTATTGACTAATGTAAATACCGAAGGTGCATCAATGGACTTCACTTATGGTGCAGCCGGTAAAATTGCGCAAATTACAGATCATACTGGCAGATCTGTAAAATATCAGTATGATTCACTAAATCACGATTTGACAAAAATCATTTTAGCAGATGGTGCTGAGATTTCCTTTAAATACGACGATAAGCACCAAATGACTGAAATGGTGAACCCGAAAGAAACGAGTACATTGATCAATGAATACGATGATCAAGGTCGTGTGATCCGCCAGCGCGATTTTAATGGTGCATGGGGAGAAATCGAGTACGTTCCAGAGCAAAATAAAACAATCACTAAAGACCCACTCGGGC